>OASZ01000599.1_pt1 | contig 27035 bp, 36 predicted proteins | sample 1501241 | NCBI WGS metagenome assembly OASZ01 (sample SAMEA2579926, study PRJEB22360) | human gut metagenome | biome: human gut; feature: human-associated habitat; material: faeces | place: Denmark | collected 2008/2010 | reverse complement strand
TATTCAATTGATGAGGTTTTTATTGATGCAACGAGCTATCTTAAGACTGTTAATACATCTCCAAGGGAATTTGCAAAAATGATTATTCAGGATATTTATAAGACAACAGGAATAACAGCCACAACGGGAATAGGAACAAATCTATATCTTGCAAAAGTAGCAATGGATATTGTTGCCAAGCAATGATTATCAATATGATTATGAATATGACTATATACGACATAGGGGAACTAACCTTAGATGCGGCTGAAAAAGAAATACAAGCTGAATGGGAGAAAAAGAAAAATGAATAAATATCTAGTATTTAGATGCGGTAAGTGTATTTGGAAAAATACTAAATCACATGAGTTAATAGGAGTCGAAATGGCTGAGGACATAGATGATGTGTTTGAAGATATTCAGCAAGATATATTAGATGATTTAAAGGGAATGAAAGATTACTCGTACCCAGTATACAGAGTTGAAGCTGATTACATAGATGGTGCTGCCGATACAAGCAAATATGATTATCAGATGCTTGGAGTTGTCAAACCCGAAAGAACCGCTCCGAAAAATCACACCTGCTGGCACGGGATAATTGAAACTGAATTAACTGAATAGTGCAAAAAAATAGGTATAACATTCAAAAAGATTAATTTTCGATGTTATACCTATTTTTAATTGTTTTAAGATAATGTTCCACTTGGACTGCAAGTAAGTTTTACTGTTTCGTTTATAGTTTGTAAAACCATTCCAAGACCGTTATAACTTTTTGCGGTTGCGTATCCATAAGCGCTTGCACCAGATTTTGATGATCTAATATTACTCAATTTCCAATTTATAGCTGGACATTGAGTGTCAACTGATGCAGCAGTACATTTTGCGGTTGAGCCATTATAAGTAAATGTTCCACTGGTTTTGACAGACCATAAGATTACATCATATGTGTTTTTGTAGTATGTTGTTTTATTACCCTTTTTAGTGTTACTTCTTGTAAGCGTTGGTATTTCTTCGATTGTCACTTCGATATAACTACCGTCCTCAAATCTTTCGACTATCTGTGTATTGCTTTCTTCATTTAATGCAAATACAGGTGTAGTGCCTAATAGTGTTAAAACAGTTAAAAAACTTGCAAATATTTTTTTCATTTTCTTTACTCCTCCTCAATAATAGTTACTTTTTTTATAGTATTAGAATCATCATATGCATTGTATATCAATTGATTATAAATAAGAAGTGTAGCACATAGTGCTATTAGAATACAAAATAGGGTAATGAATATTTTCTTCACAATGGACTTAATAGAAGTTCGCTTTAAGATATATTCATTGTCACAATTTTCTATATAAGAAATCATAACATTTTTTGGTTCACCATATTTTAAGCATATTTCTTTATAAGTAACGTTTTCGTCAATATCATTCAAATTATCTTCTAAGCGCTTAAAAAATAATTTTTCATTTTTACTTATAAATGGAAATGTACGTCTACATTCCTTTAGATATTGTTTGACAACATTATTCATTTCCTGCCTCCATGATTTTAATAATACTAGTGTTTATATCCATGTAATCAATGTAAAGTTGGTTAAGATATTCTTTTCCTTTTGGTTCAAGCTTATAATAAACTCTTGTTTTTCTTTTACCAACAAGCCTTTTTTCATCGATAATATAACCTTTGTCTAAAAGCCGATAGAGGATGGGGTACATGACTCCTTCAGCTAACTTTATTTTATCATCAGATAACTCCTGAAGCTGCTGGACTATTTTATAACCATAATATTCGCCATTTCCGATTTCTATGATTTTTAACAGCAACATTTCCATCCTAAAAAAATTGTTTGAAGATCTGCTCATTAATCCATCTCCTATCTTTAATATAATTAAATCACAATATAATCGATAATTCAATACATATAAAATATATGTAGCTATTGACATATGTAAATAAAGTGCTATCATATAGTTAAGGAAACGTTTTCAACAAATATGAAAGGAAGATATGTTATAAAAAAGAGTAGAAAATTTATTGTATCTTTAATTATTGCTGTATTTTTAGTGGGAATATTTCCAACTAATATTTCTACTGTAACTGCAATGGAAAAAGAAATAAGCCTAGATGCAGATTGTAATATTTATAGTGAATCTCCTTACAATTTATTAGAAAATATTGTTGATTTAAAATCAGGAGGAGTATTAAATGTTAATGGAACTAGCAATCCGTTGTTTTGGGAATTTGATAATATGAGTACTGCATTTGATATTATTATTAGCAAATTTGATGATGAATTAAATGAAATCTCATCAGTTGGAAATTTAGACACATTAAGCTTAAACAATTGGAAAGAATATTTTAATGTATTTAAAGAAATGTATTTTGATAATATTGCTAGTGGAGATATAGAAGATATAAATATCTTAAATCAATTTTTCACAGTATGTGAAAATCATGAAATAAATAGTCAAGCTAGGATTTTATGTAATCAGGAAAATGTCGATATTTTTGAATTAATCAATTACTTACCGTACACAAGTCCTATAATTGATACTATTAATCAGTTGCCTATGACACGAGCTGCTTCATTTAACTTTAATAAAAGCACAGCAGTAAGTTACGCAAAAAAATATGCTGTTAATCCTAATCCAAGCTATACAACATATAGTACCGATTGTACTAATTTTGCATCGCAGATTCTAAGGTCAGGTGGTGCACCAACAAATACTACATGGAAACCATATACAGCCTCTTGGTCAGCTGCGCATAATTTTGAAACATACTGGTATTCTAGAAGTAATAGTCAATATGCATCAGGAAACTTTAATACATTCTCAGGTAATTTGCAGGCGGGTGATTTTATAATAGCAGATTGGGAGAAGGATGGACGATATAATCATGTTGCTTTTGTAGTTGCATCTGGGAGTAAAACATCTAGTGGATATTATGATGTAACAATAGCACAACATACAAGTAACTATTGTGCTAAAGTAAGTTCTTCAGTAAATGGATGGGAAAATACCTCTGGAACATACGTAAGGATTAGATTCTAATGAAAGAAAAAATAAAGAAATTGTTGAGAAGTAAAGTATTTAATATTTTGATTGTTATAATTATATTTTTTGTCGGGCTGAAATTGTACACTAATTATATAAGCAATCTATTTGATAATTCAACACCACAAAAAGCAATAGCAGAATATGTTTATAATATAAATTCAACATATAAGGTATTCTTTATGAAAATAGAAGAAGTTCATAGTGAAGAAATTGAAAAGAATGATGAATGCAATTATTACATGATAACGCAAAGTATTATTGGAAAGCCTAATAATATGGGAGGAACATTTAAAGTCAAAAAAATAGATAATTTCTATTATGTGACTTCATATGATAATATGCCTCGATGATATAAGATTCCACCTATTGATTTGAAGGATATTGTAGTGTTGGGAATGAAAAAGCTAATTATACTGCTGTGCTAATCGGTACTGTTATTGTAAGTTTATAACACTGTCTTATCGCCGAGCATATCATATTTTACGTGGGGTAAAGAGAAGCTATAATTGGTATAATCAATCATATGCTCGGCTTTAATAAAGCAAAAAAATGGGGTTAAGACATTAATTTGTCCTAACCCCTTTATGTATATAATTTTTTATATGCTTGCTTTAAATTTTCAGTCTCTATATCAATCAAGCCATTTTTTAATTCATATTTATCAATAATATCATGATAATCTTGAATAGTATCGAATATATGACTAAATGCATCTTTCGATGGTTTACTATCATTTTGTACACGATCAGCAAAATCCAACATTTGAAACCTCAAGTTTTTCATTTCTTTCTTTTCTGAATCAGTTATATGTTTGTTTAAATTTTCATTAACATTATCTAGTTCCTTTTTTATGTCAGCATTCATTCTGTTTCCAACCCAACGAAGTGAATAAATTTTAATTGGAGAAACTTCTACCACAACACCAAATAAAGCCAACCATGTAGTAATTTCTTTCCAGTTTGATTTAATAAAATATAATAACATTTATTATTTCCTCTCTATGTTGCAAAGCACAAAAGGGGAGAGACTGTTATTCTCTAAAATTAACTTTTGTTATTTTGCTTTGTTTGATAAGGAACTCATTTTTAAATTGGTGGTTGCAGTGACCGTCATTAATTGTGCTATAATCTCTACCTTCAACAATCAATTCAGAATCCTTATCATAGTCTTCCATTTTTTCTAGAGCATCGTGTTGAATATCTTTTGCTCCTAATATCCGAACTTCTGGTACTATTCCAACTTCAGCTTCAGCCGTGATTTTGGGGATAAAATCGCCATTATTTAGCTTATTGGTAACTGTAGCTGTTAATGAATTAAGATTGTTAAGTGCTACATTAGTATCACTCTGTCTTTTAGTGTTAAAGCAGACGAAGACGGAGTGCGGATTGCCTGTTTAGATGAAATGAGATATCGGAAATACTTATGGCATCATCAGCCGATTACAGATTTCTGGAGAGTTGGTAAAGGATATGCAAAAAAGCTTAATGAAGCGGGGTTGTATACTATGGGTGATATTGCTAAATGCTCTGTAGGCAGTAAAGACGAGTATTACAATGAAGATCTTCTTTATGATATGTTCGGAGTCAATGCTGAACTGCTGATTGATCATGCATGGGGATACGAACCTTGTACAATGAAACACATCAAGGCATATAAACCTGAAAGCAGCAGTCTGGGAAGCGGACAGGTTTTAAACAGACCGTATACCTTTAATGAAGGAAGAATAATTCTTAAAGAAATGATTGACTCGTTGTGTCTCGATCTTGTGGCAAAAAATCTAGTAACAGATCAGATTACAGTAAGTGTTGGCTATGATAAAGAAAATATCAAAACTGACTATACTGGCGAAATAAAGGATGACAGATATGGACGAAAGATTCCAAAACATGCTCATGGAACTGTCAATATAGGCAGATATGCATCATCAGCAAAGCTGATCACACAAAAAGTTTTAAACTGGTATGACAGCAGTGTTAATAAAAAATTAACAATAAGACGTTTTGCTTTGTCTGCTAATCATATTACTGGTGAAAGCAGTATTAAAACAAAACCGACAATACAGCAAATGGATCTGTTTACTGATTACGAGCAGTTAAAAAAAGAAGAAGAAAAGCTTGAAAAAGATTTAGAAAAGGAAAAAAGACTTCAGGAAGCAACTTTGAAACTGAAGCAGAAATATGGAAAAAATGCTGTATTAAAAGGTATGAATTTAGTAGTTGGAGCAACTGGCAAAGACAGAAATAATACTATCGGAGGACATAAGGCATGAGTGCTATTATTCATTTAAAGCATTATATTTCAAAAAAGCATCTACCTACGTCTTTAGAGAAAAATGTTCAGTACAGTTTCCTTGTATATGAAAGTTAAAACGTAAAGAACTATTAAAATATGTGTGGTAATATTGAGTGGTGCTTTTAATTCCCTACTTGCCACATATCCAACAAAATATTTAGGAATATCTATTGTGGAATGTGTTATTTCCAATACAATACTATTCGCTAAAATTGACATATCTTCGTCAATAATATGATATTTTAAAGAAATATCTGGTATGTTAAAATGTTATAAAATAATAGAAATATTTTTATACTCTGTTGGTGTCATTCCGTATGCTTTCTTGAAATTACGAGAAAATATTTCATGGTATCATCATAGAAAACGAGGAATACAGTATAACTGAAAACGCTAATGTTGTGTTGACGAATGAAAATATCAAGAAAATGCTGAAAAAAATATCAGTCAAATAAATAAAGCAATATAAGCATAACGGTTGACTTATTCCAAACCAACAAAAAAAGTGAGTAGCGTATTAGATATTTTTCTCATTAAATTTAGAGTTATTGGGAGTGAATAGATTTCTAGGTTTAGTGATCGTGTTTTAACGGTAAGACGGAAACCGTTAATACTATTAGAATTTCCAATATCAATATGTATACAATAGTATTCTATGCTATACTAAAAATGTGAGGAAGGTTAAAACAATGAAAGAAAAGATTTTAAAGAATTGTAAAAAATACTGGTATGTTATAGCATTTATCATTGTAGGCTTTATCGTTTTAAATAAAGAGCCAGATTATCTTGTATTGAAAAAAAATACTTTTAAAGTTGAACTTGGTACACCATTCAATATAAAACCTGAAACGTATTTAAATACAGAAAAATTAGATACCGATGTAAAAAAGGATGTATTGGAAAACGCAAAGGTAACTGTTGATAAAGATTTGAATAATATTGAAAATTTTTGTTTAGATGTTGGAAAATATAAAGTTACCGTTTCATATAAAAACGAAAAAGAAACTTTTACTTATAAAGTTGAAGATACTACCGCCCCAGTAATTACAGGTGCAGAAAGTATTGATATAGTACAAAGTACTGATTTAAGTACTTATGATTTTAAAGTTCTTTATACAATTGATGATTTATCTCAAACAGATGTTAAGTATGATACTAGTGCAATTGATGTAAATACAATTGGTGCTTATACTTTAAAAATTATTTCAGAAGACAATTATGGAAATAAATGTGATAAAGAAGTAGCTATAAATGTTGTTGCTCCATTGAGTGCTGATGAAGTAATTGTTGAGGAAACAGTATCAAACGCTGATGGTACAACAACTACAAAGATTGTAACTAGAAAGAAAACCGAAGCACAGAGTGGTGATTTTCGCATAGTTACTTCGGGTGATACATCAAAATCAAGTAATAATAGTTCTTATTCATCTTCTAGTAGTTCATCTAACAGTATTTCAACTATTAAACCAAGTGGTAGTACATCATCAAATAGTTCATCTAATAATAATTCTAGTGCTGCTAAGCCTAATAATGGTAATTTAATAATTGATTAAAATAAATTAAGCAATTTTTTACAGTTGCTTTTTTTGTTGAATAAAAATGTAATTCAAAATATTTAGCTTTATTTGATAGATCAGTAAAGTATCCCAATTACAGGAATGGAAAAGAAAAATGGTATTTGAAATTTGGGTATTGGAGAGTATTAGATGGTGCAAATTCTTGGAACTATAGACTTTTTTATTGATTAGAACATTCAAAATAGTAAGTGGATTTGACGCTTTGGTGCCCGAATTTTCCATAGTGAAATAAAACGATATGGACAAATATAAAGAAATGATAGAGAAATTCGTATTGAGTGCTATAATTTTAGCAAACAAATTTGAAGTTGTGGTGGGATGGGCAGTATGGGCGGATTTCAACCAACTATTGGTAAATGGTATGATTATAAAAACTACGATATAGATGAGCCACAGTGGAGACGTCTTTTGAATACTGCTGAAAAGCTTGAAAATGAATTTGGAGACTTGTTTGTATATGAAAGAGACGGGTCGATTGGCTACGGTCTTGAGATTATTTCCAGTCCAATGACAAAAGGATATTATGAAAAAATATCAATAAGTTTAAAAACCTGTTAAATATTTTTAATGAGTTTCACTATGTTTCTACAAAAGGAAATAAATGTGGTTCACACATTCATTTCAATAGAAAAACACTAGGTTTTAATTCTAAAGAATACAGTTCTCTATTAAGTAATCTTAATAATAATATAAGAAAAGCAGAAGAAGTAGACCACAAAATAGCAAATAAAACCATTGAAAATGTGGTTGCTGTTATGGAATTATATCGAGAAGAATTAATCAAAATCAGTGGACGAAATAAAAGCAGTTTACGCTGGTGTCAGTTTGAAACATCAAATGGATATGATATAGAAGTTATAAAGAAAGTTGCAAAAGATAAAATTAAAAGCGATAGAAATCGTCACAATAGATACAAGGTTGTTAATACTACAAATGAAAAAACTGTTGAGATTAGATTATGTCGAGGAACGCTGTTATGGGAATCTTTTAATACACGTATCAATTTAATGTATAATATTGTAAATGTATCTAGAAATTATCAAGGCTTGATTAATTTGGAAAAATTAATTGTATATAAAAATGATGATAAAACGATACAAATGATGAAAAATTATATTGAGAATAATGATATAGAAAATAGAAAAGTTGATATAAAGGAAGTGAAAAAAACTATCATTAATGCCTAATAATAGTTTAAGACCATCAAGTTTTATGTTTGGCAAATAAATATAGATAGACGTTAATTAAAACAATTAATTCATTTTATTGTTTTGATTTTTTACATGAAATAGGTTCTAGATGTCTGGGAACATTGCTTACTCACCCGAAGAAAATAAGGAATGCATTCCTTAATTAAAGAAGAAAGAGGTAATGAATATGTGTATAATTATTGTAAAAAATAGCGGAATGGACTTACCGGATAAAGAGATTTTAAAAAGATGTTGGAATAAAAATCCTCATGGTGCAGGGTTCATGTACAATTATAATGATGTAGTTATTATTAAAAAAGGTTTTATGTTTTTGATGATTTTTATGAAAATTTGCAAATAAATGATAAGCTCTATAAATTGAAAAATCAAAGTGTTGTATTTCATTTTAGAATATCAACAAGTGGTAAAATTGATGAGGGAAATTGTCATCCATACCCGCTGACTGATGACAGTATATACCTTAGAAAAACAAATTTACGCTGTTCTATTGGAATTGCACACAATGGGATAATTCAAAAATATAACCGTAAAGATAGTGTGTTAAATGATACATAACTGTTTATAAAAAACATAATTTATGATTTGGTTACAAATTAAAAAGAAAATTGATGAAGAGAAAGTTACAGTTTCTAAATGCGAAGAGCAGCTGAAGAAATCAAAAATCAGCCTATCTAACTTTGAAAAGGATAAAAAGGCACTGCTGAGACTAAAGAAAAAAGTAGATGATTTTAATAGAAAAATCAGCGAAAGTCTATCGGAATTTGACTGAATTTAATGTCTTTGAACATTTCAAAAAACACCCTCGACTTCTGATTATCATGCAACATATGAATTTTTTATTATTTTGTTATAATGTTTTTATTAATCATATTATTGTGCTAAAATTGATAATAACTTGATACAATACAAACAAAAAAGAGTGTCTATTGACCGTAGATCACTCTAAGAGACCATCTAATTCTAAAAAGCAGTTAGAATCGATGAACAATATATATATACTATATATTGATTGATTTATATATGTTTTAAAAAATATAAGTTAAATAATAACTTGTATTTAGTATATCATATTAAAAAATCAATTCAACTATAATAGCATCGTTTTTAAACTTCGCTTTAGCTAGATTAAATGGTTATATAAAAACATCTTTGTTAATAACCGTCTTAACTAACTGTTGTTCGAAGTGAAAAAAATGGTGCGATATGAGCATTTACACTCGAACATAATAAAAGGTTATAAGACAAAATTTAAATTAAATAAAGGCTAAAGACAAAATGCAATACAAACAAAGAGAGAGGTTAAACCCATAAGGGCTTAACCTCTCTCTTTGTTTGTATAGAAAGGGGTAATTATGGGACAGTGGATAAAACTTAATAAGCATGAAATACGTGCTAAGAGAGAAGTAATCCGTAATTTACTTAAAATGGATAAGTCAGTATATGCAACGTTTTCTAAAATGGATGATTATATTCCTTCTTTTAGCACATCTGTAATCGTAGTAGGGGATAGTTCGATTAAAACGGCAGGAAAACAGTTCGTTGCCTTAATGAAAAAATTAGAAGCAGAGGAACATTATTATAAATACAGCCAAATGCTAACAATTCTACAAAAGTATGACTGCCGTCTAAGAGAGATTGTTGAATACAGATGCTTTATGAACAGTAATTTTGAAAATATGGTATATAAATTTTATTTGGACAGACGACAGATTGCTTATTATTTTAATAATGCGTGCTTAATAATTGCTTACCTGGATAATAATATCAAATTTACTATTACAGACTATTATAACTATTATAGGCGCAATCATACGTTAAATTATGCTTTACAGGAGGTTGTGAGGCTCTTATTAAATGAAGCAAGAATGAAAAATACTGATACTACAAAAATCTTCAATTTTCTAACCGCGGAATTAAATAGATGTAAACAGGAAGATACAAATGAATTTATAAATTCTATTTATAGAATATCTTACCGCTATCCCGAAATAAATTTGAAAATAAGTAAAAAAAAATATAGAAAGGCAAATGAAAATCAAAGTAAGGGTGAAATTATAATTAAACAGAATATTTGATAGCGGAAAAATAACTATGTTTAACTTTATAAAAGAAACCAAATTTATTATGATTTCAGCACTAAAAATATGGTCTGAAATAAAAAAAAACATTAAAGCAGAGCTTTAATGTCTATTTAGGAGGACAACGATCAGATGATTACCAATAACACTTATGTATCTTACGCTACATGCGGTTCCAGAGAAGATATTAGCAGCTGGCTTAACACCGGTCATGATATATTCAGCAACCGTTCAGACTACAAGACGGTGATAGCACATCAGTGTGATTATAAGGACATGCATTCTTATACCTATGGCAGAAAGAAGAACAAGAAGGTTTACTCTAACATCTATGCCCATCAGATGGAGGTTATGATTCCAGTTACTATGACGGATTCACTTAAACATGATTTTATCAAAAAATTCATGTGTGCAGTAAATCCGCTTTATAAGCTTAACAGTTTCCTGTACTGCTATAAATTTATCACTAAAGGCAAAGGCAGCTACATTAGTGTCCTGTGTTTTACCAGAAAGTATTTCAAAAGACAGCGGTTAATGACCGTTACCTATGAAAAGGATTATATTTACAGCAGTAAGACAAAAAGGCTATGTAAGATAGATGATCCGAATGCAGTACTTGTTCATAAGAAAGGTGATGTAAAAAAAGATGAAAACGGCTCTCCTGTAAAAGAAACTTTCTTTGTTTCTAAAACAGAGCAGGAAATATTTAAATATACTTCTTTTATCCGATTTCGTAAACGTCTTTTAAAGAATGCTGAATATGCTGCTATGCTGTTAGACCGGGATTTCTGGAATAAAAAAATAAAATATTTTTCACGGATAACAATTAAAAAATCTGGTTTTAAAAATAAAGACAAGATAGATATAAAGAATCAGCTGATAATCAGACTTAATTCCCGTATTAATTCTATGCAGACTGCATTACAGGAAGGCAGGTACTGGAATACTTCACCGGATATTGAAAAAGCCTTTCATAGGATGATTCATCGTATTAACAGTATGTTATATCTGACAAGATGGACCGATCCGGTGAGTGGCAGCTCGATTTATCTCGGAACAAAACAGTCTGTCGCATGTTTAAAAGACAATATTTCTTTAATAGAGGAGCATATAGAACAGCTTCTAACGCAGTGGTGGGCTGATGAAGTATACAGCGATGATGATTTCACAGCTGTCCAATATACGGAACATGAAGCTGATTCGGTTAAATCTTTAGTTGAAACCGATAAATACTGGAAAGATTTCAACAACAATAAGTGGAGCAAGATCCGTTACAGCTATGAAGAGGCTCTTGAGTATTCAAGAACTCTTGTAAACTGCAGGAACTGCATCAACTGCCTTGACTGTCGAAACTGTAAAAACTGCACCGACTGCATAGACTGCAGCTGCTGCACTGGATGCTGTAACTGTTTTGGGTGTGTTTTCTGTATCAGGGAAACTGATCAGCACCATTATATGGAGAAACCTTCAAATAATGGATACTGGGACAACAGCTTAATAAATACATATCTAAATCTAAAAGAAAACGAGGTGGCTTAAATGAAAAAACTGCAATGCTATGTTGCATCAAGTTTTGATGAACGGAACAAAAAATGCGGATATGGAGTAATTATGAAAGAAGAATGCAGACCAATTGATATTATAAGCGGTTTTACAGAAGAATCATGGCAGATAAAGAGCTATCAGGTTGGAGGATATCTGATAGGGGTTTTGAAAGGAATTCAATATGCGATAGATAATAATTATGATGAAGTCGCGATTTTTTACAATTTTGAGGGAGCAGACAAGTATACAAAAATAAGAAACAGTGAAGGATTATCGGAAGTGGTAAAAACATATCTTTCAGGTTTTAAAGATCTGGAGCAGAAGATTGATATAAAGTTTGAAAAGGTTAATATGAACCTGTTTATTCCAAGAACAAATTTACAGCGAGCATATAAGATATCCAGAAAAGCAACGCAGGAAGAATTTGATGAATTCCATATACTTCATAAACGTTAAATTAAAGTTGCTGATATAACTTGAGAATAACTTTAAGAGATTTAAGGGGGAGATTATGAAATGATTGAAAATTTAAAAGGCGAATTGTGGAAGCAGTATCGAGATACGGATTATTATTTTTCGTCATACGGTCGTGTAAAGCGAAAATACAGGAACAACGTTCGACTTTTGAAGCCGTATAAGATCAGCTGTCGAAAAAGCTCAGATCGATGGGTAATAAAAGTTTATGGGAAAGAAACATCAGTTACACGATCTGTATACGAGCTTTTTATTGGTGTGATTCCTGACGGATATACTATTGTTCATAGAAACATGGTTCAAAGCGATAACGCTGCAGTCAATCTAAAAGCAGTATCAAGAAATGAGCTTGGTGTCTTGTATGGAGGTCGTACACGAATGCGTAAACTTGTATACGATATAGAAAAAAACTGTTTTTATAAGGGAACAAGAGAAGCAGGTAAAGCTCTTAACATAAGCAGGCAGACAGTGAGTGACTACTGCAACGGAAAAGTAAAAAAACCAATGTTTAAGCTTAGATGGGCAGGTTCAGATGAATAAAAAATAAATTGAAGATAACTAAGCATAGAAAGTATAAATGCATGTATTTATACTTTCTAAAGAGAATTTGATGAAAGGAAAAGTATATGATTGACAGTTAATAAAGTCAACATAAATATACCAGGAATAAAATATGGGATTATTAGACAGTATGACAAAAGATTTAGGTATGACAGTACGGGTTAATATTGATGATGTGAGAATAAACTGCTTAAATGAAGCAATTTATGATGATGCAGAAAATGAATTTATCACCGCTTTGATGAATTCTATTCGTAGAGACGGTCAATTTGAAAATGCTATTGCCTATGCAAGTGATATAGACAGAAACGGGGTAAAAGACGGGCGTAAATATACTCTGCTGGGCGGTAATACTCGTTATCTGGCAATAAGCAGACTACGTGAATCTGGTGAAGGAGATGGATATATAAATATATCTGTTGTAAATAAACCCAGCTCTACAAGAGAAGAACTTGAAATGATAGTTAAAAATAACATTCAGAGAAAAAAGAAACCTGAAGAACGTTTTCATGAAATTAAAATCATGGAAAAAATATATGAATTAATCGATGAAAAACCTGAAGGAACTAAACGTGACTGGATCGGGCATCAGCTGGGGATATCTGGACGATATGTTGATAAACTGATAAAACAGTTTACTGCACCGAAGGTACAGTCAGATGCTGAAGAGAATAGGACTGATACTGCTGAGGCAGAAGTAATTGAAGGTCAAACCTCATTTGAGGATTTCGGACTTGAAACAGCTGAAGGTGAAGATGGAACAAGTTCCATCATAGAAAACGAAGAATACAGTATAACTGAAAATGCCAATGGTGCGTTAACGAATGAAGATATCGGTAAGATGCTGAAAAAAAATATCAGTCAAATGAAAAAAACCGCAATCGCTGCTGAAGAAATTGGGCTGTATGAAGTAAATGAATTACTGGATAGACTTTCGTCTGAAATTGCTGAATTAATAGATGTTTTATAATAATAAATTAAATGAAATAAGGAGAAGACCAATGTTAAGTAAAAAAGGAAGATTACTGTATGCTTTACATACAGTAAAAACATTATTTAGAGATGCAGGTATTGAAAATGCCAAGGTAGAAGTAGAATTAAAGGATGGAACTGTTGAAACAATTGACTGTATGGAAGAAATAGAATTATTTATTACAGATTACATAAATGGAGATAATAATTTTAATCCTTCTGAAGAAGATTAGATTGAGGTATTCTATATGGGAAGATTTTATAAAGCTTCAAGCGGACGCATTTTATTGATTGAAAATGATGAGAAATTAACACAGGAAGAAGTTGATCTTGCTGACGAACTTCAACAAATTGCATTTCCAGATGAATGGAAAGATCAAAATCCTAATGATAAAAGAGGACTAGACTTGATCTTGTTTATGCAATGGGGGATAAATTTAAATGATAAAGGAAAAAGAGTTGTTAGAGGATATTAATAGCTATATAGATCAATACATGAGTGAATTGACTAAACAGCAGGCAAAGAGCATTTTGGATAATCTGTCTTTTATTTATTATAAAACAAAAAGTCTAATAATAGAACTTGAAGGTATGGAAAACAGCCACGAAAAGACGATTACAATAATTAAGAATTATCTCAAATACCTGAAAGATTTTAGATTGCCAGATATGAATGAATCTAAAGGCTACTGGAAACCAATAGGAAAATCTGTCTGGTGGATTGATTTAGTTTATTTTTTAAACAGATCTGGTAATGAATTTGAAGTAGAACTTAATGATCTAATCAAAAAAATTAAAAATTCTTATAAAAAAGGTGGATAGGACAATGGCAATAATTGAAATTACGATAGCATTAATTGGTGTGAACATGTTATTTACTACACTTATGATTATAAAACTTTTTCAAACAGTCATATTCACATATTTCAATTTACGAATTAAATAGACCGCAATCAACCACGGGTATATAGGGTTGATAGAAAGGAATATAAAAAATGAGCAATAAATTAAGACTACAAATTACAGAAAGATATAAACGAAATGTATTTATAAATGTAGTTGTTCCAGAGGGGAGATTATATGAATTTGATTGTATTTTAGATAACTATGAAAATTCATACAACGATTACCAAACACTGATTGAAGAATTATCTGATAAAGGTTTTAAAATATTATTTGTTGATGATAACAAAATATTTGAATTTGAAGAAACACATGACATTGACTACTCGTTTATCAATGAATGTGCTAAATAAGATTTATAGATGGTTAAAGGACTGTCAAATATTAAAATTGGTTTTTAAAATAATAAGCGAGAGTACGATTGGATAATCTTTTGGAAAACTAAATGAGAATTTTTTTCGAGCAAATCAAGAAATAACACATATGCTGGAATTACAATTACTTGCCGAGACTTAGAAATGTTTAAGCATCAAATCATAAAGAACAAATTAGTATGATTTGCACACTAACACTTTCAGAAGATTATTCTTGTGTTAAACGTTGGTCATTGAAGAGATGTGTGTAAGTGATATATTACTCATATACATCTCTTTTTATATTGAAATATGTTATAATTATGATAAACAGTTTTAGTGTTCATTATAATTATTGGGAGGTATTTAATGTGGGGAAAATAAACAATTTAGACGCAAAAAATGCATATTATAAAATCAAGGGATTCAAAGATAAATCCGGAAAATATTACAAAACATTATTTCATTTACATACTCCTGAATCATATGATTATGAGCTTTTTAAAGGAAGAGAGGGTTTTTCATATCAACAAGCAGGACATGATGATTTATATAATATCTGTGTAGAAAAGGGGATCTTGCCTAGTGATAGTAATTATGCTTCTTTTAATAAGGTTGGAGTAGATGAAGGTATTTATAACACTTATAAAGAGGCCTTTTCGTTTCTTTTGCTTGTTAATGAGTTGGCAATTTCAAATATAGATATTGCAGTAATAACTGATCATAATACTATAGATGGATATAATAAAATGGATAGGGCGATAGCTAACTTAAAACACCTTAAAGGGAAATACTACCGATATCCGACAATATTATTAGGTATCGAAGTTTCTTGTGCAGACAACAATCATGTTGTTGGTATTTTTGATAAAAGTAATGAAAAATGTATAGATAAACTTCGCCGTTGGCTAGATTTTAATGTCTATAGTTTTGAAGCAGGAACCGTATTAACCAGTATGGAGGTAATGAAATTTTTTTATTCAATTGGTGCATTTACATATATAGCACACCTAAATAGTGCTGATATGATACAAAAAAGCCATTATTTAAGTGGTGCATACAAGAAAGAAATATTAAATTCAAAGTATTGCAAAATAGTAGGATGTTCCTCAATAGATAAAATAGATAAATTAAAAAGCGATTTATGGAAGTATTCCCCAAAAAAAGAGTATAAATTTATAATCGATAATGATTCACATTGTTTAGAAGACGTTAATAAAAACCAAATGTGGTTGAAAGGTTCTTCAAAAAATCTTCAAATGTTAAAAGAAGCTTTATTCAATTACGATATATCTGTTTCTTTAGATTTTGAGTATAATACTCATAAGCGACAATACATAAGCGGAATGTATATTCAAAACAATGATGCATTTTTAGTTACTAAAAAAGGCCAAAAAAAGGATGGATTTGTAATTAAGTATTCCCCATTTTTAAATTGTCTAATTGGTGGACGTGGTACAGGTAAAAGCACTGTTATTAAATTTATGGAATATATATTGAATCAAAATTGTGAATCTTTAGAAATGTTGAATTTTATATGTTCACATGGTCATATGTGGTTACTATATGTGTATGAGGAAGAAGAGTATATTATTGAAATGCAGAATCCTACTAAAGAGAAGGAATTTACTTCTAATTCTGATATTTTAAGTTATTTTGACATTAACAGGAGAGAATATTATTCATATAAACCTTCAGATTTTAAAGATAATATAGTAAAAAAATATGCATATGAAAAAAACTTAAGTATATATAGAGTAAATAAAAAGAATAACAATATTATTTTGATATCAGTTGACCATAAGAAAAAATATCTTGATAAATTTTTTGATACTTCTTATTCTGTAAATCAATTAGTTAATACAGCTTCCAGTGAGAAGATGAACTCATTTATTTTTTCAGTAATGTTTAATAACAATAAACTAAAAAACGCAAATAATATTATCCGCATTAGAAGTGTTAATGGATTAGCAAAATTAATGATAGAGGCAGAAAATATTTTAAGAGAAAGAAAAAAACAAGTAATGCAGGTAATAGATGAATTTAATAAAAAAATGAACAAGAAAAATGAAATTTTACGAATTGTTTATGATCAGAATCAATTTGTTACATTTCCAGAATTCGCAATATGGCTTGGTATTTCTGAAAATAGACTAAATTCGATGTATAAAATTAATAATGTTAGATACAACATAAAAAATAAAAACGTGATTGATTTTCTTGAAATGTTATTTGATAAATATGGGTTATTTGAATTCTTCAATAAAATGATTGATGGTACAATTAGTGAGGATAGTATCTTGGATTATACTGAAGAAAAAAGTTTTGAGACAATTAATAGTGGTTATACAACAGTAACTCGAGAAAATGAAAAAGATTTACTCTCATTGATCTCCAATAAAATAATCAGAACTAGTAATATAACAAATATAAGGAACTATTTAAGAAATTATATTGAAAATAAAGAATCTTTCAGCATTGAGTTTAATATCAATAGTAAAACAGGTATTCAAGGTGTTAATTTTAAGGATATTAGAGTATTATCACTGGGACAAAAAGTTGTTGCAATGATTGATTTTATCCTAGGATATAGTGAATATTCTGGTGATTTTAGACCACTGATAATCGATCAGCCCGAAGACAATTTAGATAATCAGTACATTTATATTAATCTTGTTAAGCAGTTTAGAGATACAAAAGAAAAACGTCAAATAATATTAGCTACGCATAGTTCAACTATAGTAACAAACTCAATGTCTGACTTGGTCTGTGTTATGGATTCAAATGGTGAAAATGGTTGGATAAGAAAATATGGATACCCAGGAAACAAAGTAATAAAAAAAGAGATTATTAATTGTTTGGAGGGGGGATTAGAGTCATTTGAGCATAAGTTAGAAATTTACAAAGAAGTTTTAAATATAAATATATGAAGGACATGTGATATGATAAAAATATTTGATGAAAGTACATATCCAAATGATATTCTACAAATTAGAGATCAAGTTTATGCATTACCAATTAATATAAAAAATGAAATAATGGAAACAGAACATATTAGAGATTATATCTATAAGGAAATTAATAAAGTATCTATTATCCAAAATATTTACAAAACTTTGATAGTAAAATTAGATTCTTATTGTTTAATGCTTTACCATAATACAAGAGTATTGGATTGCAGCACTTTTAGAGACAATGGAATAATATTTTCTAATAATAAACGTCTTAATATTTTAAAAGGTAGTATGGAAAAATTAAATATTGACTCAGATTCTATTAATAAAATTATGGATTTAATTGTTCAGGAAATTAATAGGCATGGCAGTAATGGTGATAATAGTAGAGTGAATGAAATATGTTTTTATTTTGATATTAATGCTTTCAAAGAGTTTGATAAATATTTAGCTTTATTTGGTGGAGAGCTTCTAATATACGCGTTAGATGGCAAAATAGATAAAGAATTATATAAAAGAATCATGAAAATAGGATTGCCCTATATTATTGTATTTAGTTTACCCTTCAAATCACTTGGCAAATATATCAAAGAAGATATAGCAAGATATATGATTGAGGACTGGATACATTTAAATATACTAAAAGATGAAACAAATCACTTATACAGTGGAAAATCTGAAATAGAGATACCATCAAAAGATATTATTGAGATATGCGAAATTAAAGATTCTTTTAAAGAAATTGATGATTATTATTTTTGAAAAAACTAGAAATTTCTAGTTTTTTTAATTTTTATGATTTCAAAAGGATTTAGCAATATAAGTTTTTATTGATTGCACTTTATATCAGAAAATATGGAATTATATAAAAATGGTGACAGGGATAAAATAGTTAAAAATTATTCTAATGGTGATTATACTAATAGTACTAGCCCCTTTAAGAGTAAAAAGTGAAGAGAAGCAATTGGGGTGATAAGAAATATTTAAATAAATTATTTACTAATACAAAAAAAGAGGCAAAATGAATTGAATTTTCAGTAATGGGGTTCAACTTCAGAAAGCCTCTTTTACATTTTTTAATTGAAAGTTGTAAATAAGAATATACTATTCTCTTCACTCTTTTGTTTCTTTGTCTTCTCTAATACCTTTGCAAACAGGTTGACGCATACCTTCTTTGTTAGAAGGCATATATTGTACTATACATACTAAATTAGGTTCTATCCAAACTGTATTATCATTTCATTTGGGTAGATCACAATTAAATGGATGGTACTTTATGATAGTGTAATTGTATTGATTTAATGTTGTTATACTTGCACCCAAAGTGACATGTCCATGGTATTTTAAATTATTACCTGAATCATATTTACCTAATATAAAACTTGTCATATTGTTGTCTTTTTGAATATATCCGCAGAGAACGAAATCATCATCAACCAGATATTTAAATTTAATCCAGTCAGTTGAACGCTTTTCAAAGAAATATTTGCTACCTTTTCGTTTAGCAACTACTCCTTCCAGTTCTTTTGATTTGACAATGTTAAATAACTCTATACCAGTATTTTCTATAACTTTTGATATAGATATACGATTATTTTCATTAACTAATCGTGGCAATTTGTTTATTCTTTCTTCTATTGGTATATCGATAAGTAAGTCATTGTCAAGATATATTAAATCATAGACAACAAAGGTAGCAGGATACTTTTCAGATAAGAGTTTTATTTTAAAAAAGTCAGTTATAACTGTACGCTTTTGAACTTCGTAAAAGTCAGGTTTACCGTTTTTAAGGACAATGATCTCTCCATCAAGAATGCATTGTCCATTAACATTGGAAAAAATATTAGAAAGTTCAGGAAACTGATTAATCAGTTCTTTGTTACGCTTATTTCTTAAATCAACACTTTTTCTATCAATATATGCAAGACATCTGATTCCATCAAACTTTAATTCAAATAAATACTCTGGTGAGTTGAACGGCTTAGATTGATTAGCGATTAGCATTGGTCTTGCTAAACGTTTGTCAAAAATATCATTCATAGTTACGATGCCATGTTATTTGATGCTTGTGTGTTAGCTAGATCAATAGACTGCTGCAGTGCAGACATTAAATCAATTACACTGTTAGATTGACTGTCATCAGCAACTACTACTTCCTGACCGTTTATTTTAGTTTGTATAGCATCATGTAATTTGGCTTGATATTCATCGTGATACGCTTCTGGTGCAAATTTATTTGTCATAGAGTTGATTAAGGTTTTAGCCATTTCAAGTTCATTTTTATCAACAGAAACCTTGTTAATAGTTGGAGCTGGTTGAATTTCTTCCTGAAAAAAAAGTATTTTAGCAATGATGTCTGTTTTAGTGGGATACAGCACTATAAGTTCCTCCTTTGTCCCCATAACGGTTTTAGCAATGGCAACTTTCTTTTGAGACAATAATGCTTGTCTAAGTAGTTCAAATGCCTTTTCACCACCAGGCTCTGGAACAATGTAATAATTTTTATCATAATATAATTGATCAATGTCGGTCATTTTAGCAAAATGTAATACATGAATGGTTTTATCAGTTTTTGATTTGATTCTTTCAAGTTCATCGTTTAATAGTAAGACCCGTATGGTAATTAGTGGTCTTATTAAAAATGGCGATGATATTATTGGTATCATAAGCATGGAACATGAAAAACCCTACGCTTATAAAGCGGAAGAAAAAGAAATGTTATTAACTTCGATTGCTATCATTAGTACTTTTCTTGTTAAAAAATATCAGGAAAAAGAAAAGAATCAGTATTTAAATGCAATTCAAATGATTTTAGATTTCCAAGAAAATGGGATTTATTATCTTAGTTGCTAATAATAAAGCAATTGAATTAGCAAATCTTACCAGTGAAGCAGTCGAGGGCGGCTATTTTGATTTAGATGCAGGATTATTTCAAGAAAATGCACTTTATTTGAACTATGATACAATTTCTCAGCCAGCTATTGAAGAAATAAAAAATAATATTTTAATCGCTCAAAAATAGTTACATAGTTATGGAATAACATCTGTTCAAAGTGACGATCTCTTGAGTATCATTAGGGAATATCATTTTTTAATTATAAATATAAGGAATACTGTTGTTTATCGCTTTGATTAATATAATCAGGTATTAGATTTGTCCTATATCTTTTTAATAAGTCTTATTATATAATACTATTTAGAAAGGAAAGCATGATATGGCAAATATAACAATAAGTTATGAAAAAATAGAATTGGATAAGAATTTACCTATTAGACTTATTTATTATTATTATGATAAACCAATTGAGAGTAAACCTAAACATTGGCATCGTAGTTTAGAAATCATTATTCCTTTGATAGGACACACATCATTAGAAGAACTCGATAATCAGAAATTAATAAAAAGAAATATTTATGCCGATGATTTTTATATTATTAATTCTCGTAGCATTCATTCTTTTAAAGCTGAAGAGCGTAGTTCTATATACCAAGGATATGCATTACAAATTAGTTATGATTATTTAAGAGAATTATGTGATATTGATAACTATAGGTTTATTCAACCTAGTGGTTTTATAAAAAATAATATTTCAAGAATTCTTATGGATATTATTAATGAATATAAAACTGTTGATGATGCATTTCACAGTATCTATATTAGAAGTTTGATTAATAAGCTGATGTATATTCTATTAAAAGATTCATCAATCAAGAATAATAATATTGAATTAAATAAACAAAACAATTTACGCATTAGTCAAATCATTAATTATATTAACAGTCATTATGATGAAGAAATAATTATTAGTGATTTGGCTAATTATTTTAGTATTACTAGAACACATCTAGCAAAGATTTTTAAAGAAAATGTAGGGATAACAGTAAAAGAATACTTAATGGAAACTAAGTTAAAACATGCTGTTGATGATTTATTGATGACGGATTATTCAATAATTGATATTGCTTTTAAAAACGGCTTTTCGAATATTAAATCTTTCAATTTTTATTTTAAAAAGAAATATAATATCAGTCCTAAAGAATTTCGAAAGCTGAATAGGAATAACACATAATTACCCTTTTTTTGATACAATTTAGGATGTTTGAAAAGGCTTTCTTATTTATAATTGAAATAAGAAGGAGGAAAAAATGATGAAAAAATGCAGTAAACTGTTGATGATGTCAATATGTGCCATTATGACATTATCAGTTACGTGTATGCCAGCATACGCAGTGGATCTAAACAATAATGAAATAATTACTAAGACAGAAGAAAGTATCGATATTGAACTTCAAAAGGTAACTATTTCTAATGTAGATGGATATTTATATGATCAAACAGCTAACAACGCAGTATTGACAGGAAGGATGAATGGATTTGATCCAATGTATGTTGTTTATCCTGATAAAAAAGTAGATGCTAAAGAGGCTGAAAAATTATTAGGTGAATTAGATATTATTGATCATATAGACGAGTATTCTTCAAAAGTCTATGTTATTAATCCTTTAGAGGATACTTATGGTAGCAATGATTTAGAAGCCTTTAATTCAGTATTGAATGAAATTAAAATAATTACTAATCTTAAAGTAATAGGAATTGGCGATGGAGCTACTTTTGTTAATAACTATATTTCCCAAAACTGTTATGCCATAGCTGGAATTATGACGTACGGTGGAACTATGGAAGAACACAAAAATTATAATGTTGCAGTTCCAACATATTTAAGTAAACCTGATAGTAATACTTTAGCATATTATATTAAAGCTAACAAAGCATCGAAAGCAACATCTGATGGTACTTTAACTACTTATGTTGGTAGTAATACATTAGCAAAAGTAGTAGCTAATGATGCTGAAGAATCATTAGCCCAAGCTTTTGAAAATGCTTGGAGAAATGTTTTCTGTAAAAACTATCGCTACAATAATTATGATAAAGATTATTATTTAGGGAATGCATCGAACACAGCGTATCGTGATGGTTATGAGCTGGTTGAGTATGTAATGTATGATGATTTAGGAATAAATGTTAATACTAGGGTAGAAAATGTTGTAAGTGATACAAAAAAGAGTTTATGGACTGAATATACACCTAAAGATCTAAAGAATGAAAAAGATGGTTCTGTACCACTAGTTATTTTACTTCACGGAAATAATAATGATAATAGAACCCAACCAGAAACATCTGGATGGATTGAATTAGCAGCTAAAGAAAACTTTATGTGTGTAGCTCCAGAACATCAGGGAAGTACTTATAAAGGTAGTGATTATCCTGATGGAGTTAGTTTTGAACCATTCATTAAAGGATTAGAAGATGGTAATCCTAAATATGATGTAAATACTGATGGAATAATGGTATTAGTTGATAAACTACTAGTAGAATATCCGCAGTTAGATGCATCTAGAATTTATGTTACGGGATTGTCTTTAGGAGCAAATCGTTCATATAATGTAGGAATCCAACAAGCAGATAGAATTACTGCAGTGGCAGGACATTCTGGAACTATTGGTAGTAAAGATCTTGATGAATTATCTAATACTAATAAAGGTAAATATGTACCTTTATATATGATTGTTGGAGATAATGACACGAATGGTAATATGCCGATAAATACAAATCATGTTAATGGACAAGGTATGTACAAAGTGTTACAAGCATATGGAAACATGAATAATATTGCTATCAATGAAACACCAAATAAGAATGATTCACCATATTATGGAACTAAAATGACTAATCAAGGATGGGAAAAGATAGGAAATCTAGATGCTTATGTAGGTACTATTGATAATGATCTAGGGACAATGATCAAAACGGTTGCTTTATCACCATATGGTCACTGGAACTATAAACCAGCAGCTACTGATATGTGGAATTATTTTAAGCAATTTAAAAAAGATATTAATACTGGTAAAACAATTATGGTTGATGAAACAGTATTAACTGGGACACAAAAAGCATATGTTGCCGGAATTGATGCAGGTCCAGTTGTAACAAAAACTATTATTAAACTAAATGAAACTGTAAAAGCCAGCTCTGTAGAAAAGGATGATTTTACAGTTACAGAAGAAAAAAATACAACAATCAATTGGACTACTGGAGAAATCGGAATAGTTAAAAACAATCGTACAATCACAGATGCTTATGTTTCTGATAAAGATGGAAATAAAGTATCTAATGATTCTAATTATGTAACAATTCAAATGTATGGCTCACCTAAAGAAGGATCACCATTTATATACAATATGCTAACTGGTTTAAATAGTTGGTGTAACCCATATAAATTGAATATCGATTTAGTTGGTGCTCTAACAACAAACGATGAAGAAGTTTACACTATCGACATAGAACCAAGCATTGATGTTGCTGGTGATGGTAAAATATGTCCTCAAATAGCTAATTTTAATATAGACTCATTTAAAGCCAAAGATTCTAATGAATATCATTATGCGGACTATTCACCAGAAAAAGATGACAAAAAGAATGCTTTAGTTATTTGGTTACATGGTGGTGGTGAAGGTGGTAGTGATCCACAAATACCATTATTAGGAAATAAAGCATCTAATTATGCATCAGAACAATTTCAAAAAGAAATGGATGGAGCATATGTATTAGTGCCACAATGTCCATCAAAATGGATGAATGATGAAACTGGTAAATATCAATATGGTGATAAAGGTTCTATATATGCTGATGGATTATTTGAATTAATTCAAAACTATGTAAATAGTAATGATGATATTGATAAAAATAAGATTATTATTGGTGGTTGTTCAAATGGTGGTTATATGACCATTGAGTTGTTATTAAAGCATCCAGATTATTTCGCAGCTGCCTTCCCAATCTGCGAAGCATTTTGGAATAAATATATTACTGATGATCAAATAACTAGTATTAAAGATATACCAATGTGGTTTACTTATTCAAAAACTGATAAAAATGCGGTAGCAGTAAAAGAAGAATGTTCAATTCCAACAATTGAAAGACTACAAAAAGCAAACCCTAAAGATTTGCATGTATCAGTTTTAGAAAAAGTCGTAGATGAAAACAAAGAATTTAATATCGACGGATTACCATATCAAGATGGCGATGAAATGTATGAGTATAATGGACATTGGTCATGGATTTATGCTCATAATAATTGGTTAAAAGATGGAACGATGTCTTTTTGGACTTGGTTATCAAAACAAGGGAAACAAATTATTTCTGTGGAAGAAAGTAAAACTAATGATGTTAAAGTTACTACTAATGATAAATTATCTACAAAAGCGATTAAAACAGGAGATGAAAGTCAAATTTTACTTTATGGTATGATGACCTTAATTGCATCTAATGCTTTTATAGCATTAAAAAGAAAACTTCAATAGTAAAATATTTAACTTATAAGTATTCAAGTGAGGAAATTGAAACGGAATAGGAAAAGAGATTGTTTAAAGCTAATGTCATTAAGTTAAGTATTTGATGACATGTGAGGAGTTCATAAAAACATGAGCTCCTCTTTTTTTGCTTTTTTTAATATAAGTGTTGGCTTTTATATAAGATTGTGGGGTTATTATCAATTAAATATTGATAATAACCCCATTGTTTACCTGTTCAAATTGAAAATTAGAACATATAGACTTAAGTCAGTTGAGCATATAAAGTATACGAAATGAAAAAACATCTGCCATGCGGGTGGAGCGATAAAGAAGTTATACAAAGTTATCGCCATTCCGATATAATAGAGTTGTTCAAGCTGTCATTATAAGAAAGGAAAGATAATTAAGTATGGTACAAATAACAAATTCATTGGCACATACGAAGTGGAGGTGTAAATATCCGTCTTCACAGCAAAGTATAGACGAAAAGTGATATCCAATATTTTTGAAATAATTGTTGATTGTATCACCATGAGGAATCTCACCATGATTAAACCCAAATAATATCTGAAAATTTTTAAGGACATTATCAATTTTGTATGCAGCAGATATAATACAAATTATTTTAAGTGGTCTATCTCTCTAGAAACTGTTGCAGTTTCTTATTCAATATACTATCTACAAAGGAAACACGAAAAAGAAATACAAAAAAATGAGGAAAATTTGCAAAAAAGAAAGTTAAAAGAAAAAGCAGAACATTTCATTATTAATAATAATTCCGAAATAGATTATTAGCCCTGGTGTATTTTTGCTTCGAATCTTCATAAATTAGAAACTCATCATAGAAAAATATATAAAGAATATTGTAAATGTTCTCTGGAAGTACAAAATGAAATACTAAGAATACAAGGATTTGAGGTAAAATAGTTAGATGAAAACAATGACTGGTTAGACAAATTTCTTGAATTGTTAAGAAAAGATATTCTTGAACATAAACTAGGTAGAGATGTTTTGTACGATGGAGCAAAATATTTTAAAAGAGGTTATAGAATATATAAGAGATTAGAATGGGGTGATATTGAATACTCAAATATCTTTAGACCTATAGAAGTAAATTGGGGATTTAAAAAAACGAATTTAAGAAATTGTACCAGTTATATAGAGGAATATTTGTATTTTTTATATAGTGATTCAAAACCTGTATTATATAATTCGTCTCCTTTATCTCCTATTGATTACGTGTGTGAGGCTATAGGCTTTGAAAATAATGAAGAGAAAATAGTTTGTGCCTGGATAAAGAAATTAGTTTAGGCAATATCTATTAATCTACTAAACAATAGATTTGTTAACTCTCATGAAAATAGTCAAAAAATAAAATATACGGATGCAACAATCGAAACATATGAGGATAAATATTACAGTGCGATTCGTGCGCTATATAATTTGTATTTCAATTGTAAATAGTATTAGAATTTAAAATATTGTAAAAAAAGATTAATCGAATTATTAAAGTGTACATTGTATTTTTGTAGATAGTGATAATTGATTACGATAGTTCAGATATGAATATGGTGATATTAGTAGATTTTACTAAGCGTTACAATTGTATTAATTAAATATGAAAACCTTAATTTGTCAGTTAAAAGTAAATAATTAATGTTTAAGTGTGTAGTTTGTTGAATTACGCACTTTTAAATTTTATAATCGTTTTATAATCGGTTTAATTACTA
>OASZ01000597.1_pt1 | contig 27424 bp, 23 predicted proteins | sample 1501241 | NCBI WGS metagenome assembly OASZ01 (sample SAMEA2579926, study PRJEB22360) | human gut metagenome | biome: human gut; feature: human-associated habitat; material: faeces | place: Denmark | collected 2008/2010 | reverse complement strand
TGATACAGCTTAGAATTTTAGAATCTTTAGAAATTTATTTGAAATCCTGCTTATATCCAGAATAGCAGTTTTACAGGGAAATGTCCAGAGTTCAGACGTAAAAAAAACCCCCTGGTGCATTAAAAATACTCCAGAGGGATCTTCATCATTCACAAATGATACATTTTACTAATATTTTCCAATATTACTTTGCAAACAGCACTGCTTTATAATGACGTTCCAGCGTCACTAACAGGATATTTCCAAGTACACCGATAGCCAGGATCTCTCCGATCCCTACAGTCAGCATGGCATATGGGATCAGATCTGTGGAACCATATGCATAGCGCAGTACCCATGGAACAATAATGGTGTTGGAAAGGATCGGCGGAATACATACCAGCCATTTATTTTTCTTTCCAAGATAGTAAGAACCAACTGCCCCGATCAGAGTTGCAATACTTCCGAACACTACATCCAGCGTTGCTGCACCGCAAAGCAGATTAGCAAGGAAGCAGCCAATGGTAACACCTGGAACTGCACTGGTTAAAAAGTACGGCAGCACACATAATACTTCTGAGACCCTGAACTGAATCGGACCAAAGGCGATAGGCGCAACGATCATGGTCAGCACCACATAAAGAGCTGCAATAAGCGCACTCTGGGTAATAAAGCCAGTTCTTGATTGGTAATACTGTTTGTTCATTTTTCAATTCTCCTTTAGTTTTGTTTTACGAGTGGAAGGTCACGAACACTCGATTCATTTTACGCCGGGAATCGGCGAAAGCCTTATAAGACCTTGGTTTTTCAGGCTTTGCAACGAGTAGAAGTATAGCACAGCAAAAACACAAAATCAAGGTCACATTTTGATCATCTTTCCAAGATATAAAAGGGGGCTGCCTTAGAATCCCATCACGCTGAGCACCCCATAATATCCAATGGCGATTAGTGTAAATAAAGCAACCATCGGGATCGTCCTGCGTATCATACTGCCCAGGGAAACCTTATAATCTTCCGAGCAAAGAATCAGGCAGATATGAGTAGGAGAAATCTGCATTGCCACATAACCGATACACATTAAAAGGGTAAACAGCGCCAGTCCTGTATGCCCTGGAGTAATCACTTCCATTGCCATAGGCATACATAATACAATGATAGCCTGAGTTCCAGCTACAATAGTTCCAAAGAGGAACAGAAGCACAAATACAAGGAATGTAGGGATCGGCAACGCAGAGAAAAACTCCGGCAGTGATGTGATAACACCTGTTTCTGTAAGCAGCTCCTTGAAGATCATGATCAGCAGTGTACTGAGCAGTAGTCTGGCCTCAAAAGCAGTACGGATAAACGGAACCAGTTCTTTTCCATTAAAATGGTTTACAAATACATTTAATAAAATACAGATCCACACTGCGCCCCATACAGGCAGGTTAAAGATCAGGATCAATGCAATAGTCAGTGCAATGGCCCAGATACTCTGTACCAGAAGCTTCCAGTAATACCCTTTTGGCTGATCCGGCACCATTCCTGTATCCTTAGGCACCCGACGTAGATAAAAGATCCAGCCTACAGCAAAAAGTGCCGCTACCATAGGCAGCATAGCTAAAATAAAGGTTCCTGCACTGACACGGCCTTCTGTAATCCCCAACGCAATAAAAATGCTGGTATAAGTAGGCACAAAAGCTTCTGATATATGGCGAAAATAAGATGTGATACATGCCTGTTCCGGCACACTAAGGTCAGAATCCTTCACACTTTCCCGAACAATAGGGCCGCAGATCAATACTGTGCTGGCAGCCGGAAGCATACCTAAAAGAAAAGGAACGATTGAAGCATTTACCCGGTTATTATTAAACAGACCGTTCATTGCAACCTGGGCATTGCTTAAATTTTTCCTTTTCTCCATCATCCTCTGCAAAAATGTAATGGAATAAAATACCACCAGCGTTTCAATGGTAGCTCTGGCTGTAGCCCCTTTTATGATGCCGTGGATCGCCACATCAGGAGAAAGGCCATATAAAAGGATCGTTGCAACAGATGCCGCGATCACAGCCATCCACATAGGCTTTTTCATCCACATTACGCCTATGATCACACAAAATACTAATACTAATTTTAAAATATCCATCCACTACACACAGAAACTACTGCAAAACAGTTTTCCTCTCCTGCAGCAGTCCATATCTCCTTTCTGTTTCCAGCTCAATCCTTCGTCTTTTGCTTACTCTGCATTAAATGCTTATTCTGTCATGTGCACCGGCGGCTTTCTACGTTATTGGCAATAAAAAATGTAGGAGCAAACCAATAAACAGTTTTCATGCAGGAGGGGGATTGTACTTAAGTACGGCATTTTTTATGTGACATATCCAATACAGTAGAAAGGGCTCCTCCATGTATAATAAGCATTCGGTAGGCAATTTGGGACCTTTTGTGAGCATAGCGGACAGGGTGGAGGCATTGTTTGAACACGCGAAGCGTGTGAGTTTGCCGGAGCCCTGTCTAACTGGCGGCGGAACAAAAGGTCCTAAATTGCCGTGAATGCGTTTATACATGGAGGAGCCCTTTCGGACCCTATTGAACTAAATCCTAAATTTTATCCGATGATCTGCAGTTCCTTGGGATAATGGTTTAATACTTCTACACCATTTTCTGTTACCAGCACCAGATCCTCTACGCGGACGCCGGTATCACCGGTTAAGTAGATGCCTGGTTCGATGGAGAAGATCATTCCTGGTTTTGCCTGCCAGGTGTTTGCAGAGGAAACATCACCGAATTCATGCTCGGAAAGGCCGATAAAATGTCCAAGGCGGTGATTGAAGTTTGGTCCCCATCCTTCGGCCGAGATCAGGTCTCTGGCAGCAGCATCAAGCTGGCATAAGGGTATGCCCGGGTGGATTTTTGAGATAGCAGTCTCGTTAGCTGCTTTGGCGGTCTCATATACTTTTCTGTGGGCATCGCTTACAGTTTTGAAATAGAAGGTACGGGTCATGTCAGAGCAGTAGCCGTCTTTTATGCAGCCTACGTCAAAAAGAACGCAGTCTCCAGGCTTTACAACAGTATCGTCGGGAGAATGGTGTGGGTCAGCAGCATTTGCGCCAAAGGCAACTAATGGTTCAAAGGAATAGCCGTCTGCGCCCAGATCCAGGTAGATCTGAAGCATCTGGTCAGCTACTTCTTTTTCAGATATGCCTTCATGGATCAGATCCTTGAATTTAGCCATGGCTTTGTCGTTAATAGCAGAGGAGATACGCATTTTTTCCTGTTCTTCGGTATCTTTTACACCTCTGGTGATATCAACAGCCAGAGAGCCGTTTACGAAGCCGGCAACAGCTTTCATTTCCATAAGAGGCAGAAGGAAGCGTGCTTTTAAGTCCTTGTCTACGCCGAGAATAGCATTTTTATCCAGATGGGCGGCAACGATCTCCGGTACCGGATCTGTGTCGGAATACCATACTTTTTCAACACCTACATCACCGGGGACATTGAAAAGGTGGTTTAAGAAATAGTAATGATGTCCGTCAGCCTTTAACAGCAGTGCATAAAAACGCTCAATGGGAGCCATGGAAATCCCTGTAAGGTAGCAGATAGACATTGGATCGGTAATGAGCATCTGATCTACGCCCTGTTCTTTTAAGGCAGCCAGAATGCGGTTTGCTCTTGCTTCATTCATGATAAATATTCTCCTTTATAACTTTTATAAATTCATGGCGCCGGGGCTGAAAACCAGCCTTCCGGCGCCATAATACTGTACTATGATAGTGTTGTCAGGCAACCTTGCTTTTTGCGTATCTGCATGCAGGGCAGATGAGAAAGTTTGCCATTAAAATTGTGTTCTCAGTTTCGGATCTAACAGGTCTCTTAAACCATCGCCAATGAAATTGGCACCTACTGCCATGGTGAAAATGGCAAGTCCCGGAAAACCGGCAACCCAGAATTTATTGAAGTAATCTACGCCGTCAGAAACCATCATTCCCCATTCCGGTGTTGGCGGGGCGGAACCAAGTCCCAAGAAGCTTAAAGTAGAGAACATCAGTATCTTGTTTCCGATATCTGTGGTAGCCATGATCAATACGGAGCTGACGCTGTTTGGGATGATCTCTTTTAAAAGGATACGCATGCGGGAAGCACCAAGGGCCTCCGCTGCATTCACGTATTCATTTTCCTTTACGCTTAGAACAACGCTTCGCATCAGGCGTGCGTAAGTAGGCCATGAAACAATGACAAGGGCAAACATGGTGTTGAACAGGTTGGAGCCCATAACTGCGTTGATGATCATTGCCAGGATCAAGGATGGGAAAGACAGGATCATTTCGGAAAAACGCATCATCACATTATCCAGCCAGCCGCCTGCGTAACCGGCCAGTGCGCCGTAAAAGGTGCCGATAATGCCTGCAATGATAACGGAGAGACACCCTGCAAGAAGAGAATAACGTCCGCCGTAGATCACACGGCTGAAAATGTCACGTCCAAAGTTATCTGTGCCGAACCAGTGGATGGCAGAAGGTGCCTTTAAACGCATGGACAGATCCTGTGTAATTGGGTTGTAAGGAGCAATAACAGGTGCTAAAACAGCTGCTAAGATCCATCCAAGACAGATCAAAATACCCAATGTAAACAGGTAATTGGATTTTAATAATTTTTTCAGGGAATGGATCATGGTTAATTGCACCTCACTCTTGGGTCGATAATGCCGTAAAGGATATCAACCACTGTATTGATGATCATATAGTTTAATGCGATCAGCAGTGCCACGCCGATGATCGCCGGATAGTCAGCTGCCATGACGGATTCGTAGGCAAACTGGCCTACTCCCGGCCATTTGAAAATGGTTTCTACTAATACCATACCGCCAAGAAGGTTTCCAAGTCCCAGTCCAATAACGGTCATAACCGGGATCAGTGCATTTCCAAGTGCATGTTTTAAGATCAGGCAGAGACTGTTTAAGCCTTTTGCCTTTGCTGTGCGGACATAGTCAGTAGACAAGGCATCTAACAGGTTAGAACGGGTGGTTCTGGTGATCAGGCCCATGGTAAAGGCAGCCAGAACAATACTTGGAAGGATCAGGTGACGGATGGCATCCATGGCTTTTGCCGGATTTCCCTCGATCAGACTGTCGATCACATACATTCCCGTAACGGAGGCCGGGGCAGAGAAAGAATTGCTTAAACGGCCCGGTCCCGGGAATATTTTTAACTTATAGTAGAAGAAATACAGCATCAGCAGCGCAAACCAGAAAGCCGGAATGCTGACGCCGGTTACGGAAATGGCCCGGACGATCTGATCTAAGATACTGTTGCGGCGGATGGCGGAAATGATACCAAACAGGATGCCGAAAACAGAAGCAATCACGATGGAAAACAGGGCCAGTTCCAGAGTAGCGGGATAGCATCTTGCCAGATCGTCCAGTACCGGACGGCTGGTTCGGATAGAGGTTCCCAGGTCAAAGTGCAGAAGATCACGGATGTAATAGATATACTGCACAATGAGCGGACGGTCCAGACCGTGCTTTGCACGGTAGGCCGCTACGATCTCAGGATCATTTAAAGCTCTCTGGCTCAGGTTTGCAACTACCGGGTCGCCAGGTATCATCTTTGTAAGGATGAACACCAGGGTGGCAACGCCGAACAGCATAACTGCCAGATAAACCACACGTTTTCCAATAAATTTCAACTCTCCCATTTGGATCTGGTACCTTTCTCTGCGTTATTTTACTTTACGTTTATTGCAGTCAGATCAATGGTATAGGAATCAAAGATATCTACGCCATCTAATCTGGTGCTGTGGGCAATATGAGCAGGAGCCTGTGCGATCACGATGAACGGACCGTCCTCATACATTGCATCCTGGATATTTTCCAGAACCTGGGTGCGGGCATCATTGTCAGTTGCTTCCATTGCTTCCTGGGACATTGCAGCCAGTTCCGGGTTCATTTCAGCAGTCCATCCGCCTCTTAGTCCTACAGTACCGCCTGGAAGGAATTCCAGCTGTACGTTAGGATCGCTGTAATCTACGCCCCAGTACATAACAGTAAAGCCAAGAGTTCCGTTTCTGTAAGCATCGCCGTAGCCTGCTGCCCATGCTTCTGTTGTGATATTTACATTAATGCCGATCTGGGATAAGTCATCTTTTACCTTCTGGGCCAGGTCAGTTAAAAGGATGCCTTCCATATCCAGGTCAGAAACAGTCATATCTACGTCAAAGCCGTCCGGATAACCGGCGTCAGCTAACAGCTGCTTTGCTTCTTCGATGTTAGTGTAGTCATCTGGGCGTGTTCCCTTGCTTCCCATAAATCCGTCCTGAATGATAGAATATGGAGTTAAGGTGCCGTCACCGCAGATCATGCGGATTCCGGAGTAATCTAAAGCCTTGCGGATGGCTTTCTGCACATCTGGATTGGAAACAGGTCCGCCGTATTCTTCGTTCATGTTCATCATAACGAAACCGATCATCTTTGTGGTTCCGTTTACAATCTCAACATTTTCAGCAGATCCCAGTTCCTCTAAAGTATCGTCAGTCAGGTTTAATGCAACATCAATATCTCCGGCAGATAAAGTCATCATCTGGGTGTTTGCATCTGGCTGGATCTTTAAAATGTACTTGTCTACATTAGTAGAAGTGCCCCAGTAATTCGGGTTCTTTTCCAGAACAACTTCCTCATCGGGAGTGTAGCTGGTCAGGATGTACATGCCGCTTCCTGCACTTGCATTATCAAGGAAGCTCTGTGCAGTATCAGTGGAAGAAGCATCTTCTGCGTCAGTACCGCCATTTTCCTTTACAACAGTGCTGTCAAGGATAGCCAGAGAACTGTAAGTCAGCTTGGAGAGAATGGCACTGTCAGGCTGGTTTAAGTGGAAGATCACAGTAGCATCATCTGGAGTTTCAATGCTTTCAATGGTATCGCAGATGAAAGAAGGATTTCCCTTTAAGTTCTTGGTACGGTTGATGCTGAATGCAACATCAGCAGATGTGATCTTATTGCCACTTGCAAAGGTCAGGCCGTCTTTTAACTTGACAGTCAATGTTAAGCCATCTTCAGAAAACTCATAAGTATCTGCCAGACAAGGCTGTGGTGTGCCATTATTTTCATAGAATTTAAACAGGTTTTCATAGCAGGCATTTACGATCAGCTGTGGGTATTTTTCGTAAACATAACCAGGATCCAGAGTGGAGAAGCCGGAACCCATGGCAACGATAACAGTGTTGTCACCGGTGGAACTGCTTTCTGCCTGGGTGTTGCCAGAAGAACCTGCTGCAGAAGTGTCTGTGGATGCCTGTCCGCCGCCACATGCCGTGCAGCCTGCTGCAACTGCCATGGAGAGGGCGAAGGCTAAGAGCTTTTTGTTTTTCATAATTAAATCCTCCTCTTGTTTAGATGTCCTCTCGGAGTCTTTCCTGCACTTGCTTTTGTGGCCGATTTTCCGCCAGTCGCACTCAAATTTCAGAGGCGGACGCAACGCATACGCCTCTGAAATTTGGGCACAACTGACAAAAAATCTTCTCACAAAATCAAGAACAGAAAGATTCAGAGAGAACATTTAGTACTTATTGATACAGCTTTAAAAAGCTGTGATAAAGCAATATTTTATGTGCTGGTAAAATTCATTTACTGATATAAATGACATGCCACAAAATGACCTTTTTCAATCTCTTTTAACTGTGGGATCTCTTTGGAGCAGATATCACAGGCTTTCGGACAGCGGGTGTGGAACGGGCAGCCGGAAGGCGGGTTAGAAGGACTTGGAACCTCACCTGTTAAGTGGATGCGTTCTGTCCTGTCATCTGCATCAACCTGGGGAATAGCAGATAAAAGAGCCTCTGTATAAGGATGATAACGTTTCTCATATAGCTGGTCATAAGCGGCGATCTCCACCATTTTTCCCAGATACATAACACCTACACGGTCACTGACCTGGTAAACAACGTTTAAGTTGTGGGAGATGAAGAAATAGGTCAGTCCCAGACGTTCTTTTAATTCCTGGAGCAGGTTTAAGACCTGTGCCTGGACAGATACGTCAAGAGCAGAAACTGCTTCATCGCAGATAATAAGCTTTGGCTCTAAGGCCAGTGCTCTTGCAATACCGATACGCTGTTTCTGACCGCCGGAAAGCTCATGGGGATAACGGCTTAAATGATAGGTGTCAAGGCCTACTAAGTGAAGCAGCTCCTCGATCCTTGCGTCTACGTCCATGGAACCTGTCATATGGTGGATCTGGAAAGGTTCCATAAGGATCTGGCGCACCGTACGTCTTGGATTTAAGCATGCGGAAGGATCCTGGAAAATGATCTGGGCTTTCTTACGCATCTGCTTTAAGGCTTTTCCCTTTAAACCGGAAATATCTTCCCCGTCCAGATAAACGTGGCCGTCAGTAGCGGGGATCAGGCGGATCAGGGTACGTCCTAAGGTACTTTTTCCGCAGCCGGACTCTCCAACTACACCGAAGGTCTCACCTGCAAAAATATCAAATGAAATATCGTCTACGGCACGTACTGTGCCGGATTTTTTGTCTTTTCCTTTAAAATATACTTTTATATGGTCTGCATGGACCAGTACGTCTTTGTTTTTATTCTCATCAGCCATTGGTCACTGCCTCCTGACTTCCATTATCTGCCTGTGCATAGAGCCAGCAGCGTACCTGGCGGTCTTCCCCAACAGAAAATACAGGTGGTTCTTCCTTACGGCAACGGTCACAGGCTTTTGGACATCTTGGCCAGAAACGGCAGCCTTTGATGCGTTCTACCGGGTTTGGAACCATGCCTTCAATGGTGGATAATGGTTTACGCTCTTTGGTAATCCTTGGGATAGCGCTTAAAAGTCCCTGTGTATAAGGATGAAGAGGTTCACGGAAAATGTCAGCTACAGGCGCTTTTTCTACGATGTGGCCGTTATACATAACGATAACGGTATCACAAAGTTCACTTACTACGCCCAGATCATGGGTGATAAATACAACTGAGGTGTTCATTTTCTGGTTCAGATCACGGATCAGGTCTAAGATCTGTGCCTGGATAGTCACATCCAAAGCGGTTGTAGGTTCATCTGCGATCAGGATCTGCGGCTGACAGGCCAAAGCCATGGCGATCATCACACGCTGGCGCATGCCGCCGGACATCTGGTGGGGATATTCATAAGCACGGGCCTGTGGATTGGCGATCCCAACAGCCTGCATCATTTTAATGGCCTCTTCCATGGCTTCTTTCTTTTTCATTCCTCTGTGAAGCTGTAAAGATTCTGCGATCTGCTTTCCACAGCGGATGATGGGGTTTAAAGAAGTCATAGGTTCCTGGAAGATCATGGAGATCTCATTTCCGCGGATCTTCTCCATTTCCCGTTCAGAAAGCTTTACAAGATCCTTTCCATTATATAAGATCTGTCCGCCGGTGACTTTGCCCGGAGGATTTGGGATCAGCTGCATCATGGCCAGGGAAGACACGCTTTTTCCACTTCCGCTTTCCCCAACGATGCCAAGCTTTTCACCACGGTGGAGCGTATAGCTTAAGTGGTCTACTGCGTGTACTGTTCCGGCCATGGTCTTGAATTCCACACACAAATCTTTTATTTCAAGTAATGTTTCTGAATGGTTCATGTTTTTCTCTCATTTCTACAGGATTCTATAAGTAAACAAACATATTATCCGACGACAGCACCGGATGACAGTAATACATTCGTCAGTTTAAAGCGACAAAGTATCAACGCAAAAAAAAATAGCTATAATAGTATAGATACAATTGTTAAAGCCTAGAATACCATATTTTTTAAGGAAATTCAACTGGGGGAAGCAAGGTTCTTTTGATAAATGTTGGGATTTAGTTCAATAGGGTCCGAAAGGGATCCTCCATGTATAAACGCATTCACGGCAATTTAGGATCTTTTGTTCCGCCGCCAGTTAGACAGGGCTCCGGCAAACTCACACGCTTCGCGTGTTCAAACAATGCCTCCACCCTGTCCGCTATGCTCACAAAAGGTCCCAAATTGCCTACCGAATGCTTATTATACATGGAGGAGCCCTTTCTACTGTATTGGATATGTCACATAAAAAATGCCGTACTTAAGTACAATCCCCCTCCTGCATGAAAACTGTTTATTGGTTTGCTCCTACATTTTTTATTGCCAATAACGTAGAAAGCCGCCGGTACACATGACAGAATAAGCATTTGTTTGAAAATCCGTGAGTGGGCGCGCATAGCGTCAGAACGGAGAACCACTGTTTGAGCACGCAAAGCGTGCGAGTTTGGTTCGCAGTTCTGACAATAGGCGGCGCAAGCCCACGAACAAAGGATTTTCTCCCAAATGCGCATTTGTCATATGCAACGGTGGCTTTCGGACCTTAGTCAACAATATCCTTTTTTAAGTGGGTCTGCAGGTTACATAATAAGGCTTAATGCGGCTTCGTCTGCGATCACGGTCACATCATTATGCAGCTGTAAAATGGATGCGGGAACAGATGGTGTGATAGGACCGTAAAGAGAATTCTTTAAGGCTTCTGCTTTTTCTTCACCCCCTGCGATAAGCAGGATCTTTTTTGCCTGCATGATGTTTTTGATGCCCATGGTATAGGCCTGTTTTGGAACATCATCTTCAGAGACGAAGAAGCGCTTATTTGCTTCAATGGTGCTTTCTGTTAAATCTACGCAGTGTGTCTCTTTTTCAAAAGCTGCGCCGGGCTCGTTAAAACCAATATGTCCATTTCGTCCAAGGCCTAAAAGCTGCAGATCGATGCCGCCATGGGAGCGGATAATCTCATTATAGGCAGCGCAGGCTTTCTGCGGGTCTGGCTCTAAGCCGTCTGGAACGAAGGTGTGGGATTTGTCAATATCTACATGATCAAACAGGTTGGTGTTCATAAAATAGCGGTAACTCTGGTCATTATCCGGGCCAAGGCCCTTGTATTCGTCAAGGTTAATGGTGGTGACTTTGGAAAAGTCCAGATCCCCTTTGTTATACCATTCGATCAGCTGTTTGTAGGTGCCCACAGGTGAAGAACCGGTTGCTAACCCCAATACGCAGTCCGGCTTCATGATGATCTGGGCAGAAATGATGTTTGCAGCTTTGCGGCTTAAGTCCTGATAGTTTTTTGCTTTGTAGATAACCATAAATATATCCCCTTTCTAGTTTGATTTCTCCTACCTTATCAGTATAGCTGATTTGACAAAAAAGAGGAAGAGGGAAAGATGACAGAAAAGAGAAAGGAAAAAAGACTGACAGAGCTGTAGAAGTATGGTATGCTAAAATATAATGAGCGCAGAAAAAAATAAGCGCAACCCCAACGGAGGACAATATCATGGAAATCACAGGACGTAATGTAGGAAAGACATGCCGCACCCATTATAAGGGTACTTTTAATGATGGAACACAGTTTGACTCTTCTTATGACAGAGGCGAGCCATTAGAATTCGTATGCGGCGCAGGTCAGATGATCAAGGGCTTTGACGCAGCAGTGGCAGATATGGAAGTAGGAGAGGTGAAGGATATCCACCTGATGCCGGAAGAAGCATACGGACAGCCAAACCCGGATGCTATCTTTGAACTGGAGATCGAGCAGCTTCCAGGCTCTGAGGATCTGACTGTAGGCCAGCAGGTATATCTGACCAACCAGATGGGCCAGCCATTCCCTGTAAAAGTTACTGCCAAAACAGAAAAGACCATTACTTTTGATGCAAATCATGAAATGGCGGGAAAAGAGCTGAACTTTAAGATCGAACTGGTAGAAGTGAAGTAATAAAAAAATAAAAATTTTAATTTCTGGACGGAAGTAAATATAGAAAGCAGCAGTGTATATTTTACCCGCATTTCCACATACTACCCATAAGACACACAATATGGAAACAGAGATGTTTTGTGGTATGCAGGAGGAATAAACGTTATGAAAGCTACAGGAATCGTAAGAAGGATCGATGACCTTGGACGTGTGGTGATCCCAAAGGAGATACGAAGGACATTGCGTTTGCGGGAAGGAACACCTTTAGAGATATTTACAGACCGTGAGGGGGAGATCATTTTAAAGAAATATTCCCCTATGGTGGAGCTGGCTGCTTTTGCCGGGCAGTATGCAGAAGCCATGTCCCAGGCGACTGGGCTGATCGTGTGCATCACAGATCGGGATCAGGTGATCGCTGTTTCCGGGGGAGCCAGAAAAGAGCTGCTGCAAAAGGCTATCAGCCAGAGCCTGGAACGTGTTATTAATGAACGTCAGACTATTCAGGCAGGAAAAGACGATAAAAGCTTTGTCCGTTTGATAGATGAAGAATTAGAGGGGATTACTGCCCAGGTGGTAGCTCCTATTATCTGTGAAGGTGATGCCATTGGCGCAGTAGCCATTATGAGCCGGGAGCCAAGAGCACGGTTTGGAGAAATGGAGCTGAAGCTGGCTGCCACTGCCTGCGGATTTTTAGGGCGGCAGATGGAAAGCTGAAACAAAGCGGCATGGATAAACAATATGAGAAGAAATGAATGACAATTAATAGCAATGTAAAATCCCCCAGGTAAAACCTGGGGGATTTTAGCAAGAGAAAAAAGCTAGGTATCTAATTATGTCCTCACGGGAGAACATAATTATGAGAAAGGGCAGTCAGTCCCTTTTCATCAGATTAAAAATGTACAGAAGGTTTCAGAGAATACGCAGCAGAAGAATACAGCCACATATCCAATGAGGAATGGTATCTCTGCTTTTGCAATATCGCCCATTTTCAGGCCGGATACGGTAGAAGCGGAGAAGATGTTTACTGCAACCGGAGGTGTCATGGTACCAACTACGTTGGAGATGCACACAATCATGCCGAAGTGGATCACGTCAATACCCATACTCTGGGCAATAGGCCAGAGGACCGGTACTAAAAGAACAGCGATAGCAGTTCCTTCCATGAATGTACCGAAGATCAGCAGGATAATGGCAACTACGAAGCAGAACAGCGCGGAATTTAAATGCATGCTGATAACTGCGTTTACCAGTGCCTGGGAAGCGCCTGAGAAGGTAAATACCCAGGAAAAAGCGGTAGAAGCTGCGATGATGAATAAAATCATGGCAGAGCTTTTCGCGGAATCTTTTAAAATGGAGATCACTTTTTTTGTGGTTCTGTGAAGCTTTTCAATAATAGCGGTAACAGCAACCTGTGTGCCGTCACGAAGACCTACTTCTGTTCCTAACAGTGCCATATAGATCATGCTGTACATGGCTACCTCTTCAGTCCATGGCATGGAAGCCTTGATAAAGTTGCGGTTGACGACTGCTACAAAGTAGGCAGCTACCATGGCGACAAACGCAACGATCATAATGGCATATTCTACTTTTGTGACATAGGACAGCAGCTTTTTAATACCTTTTATAGTTCCCTCTCCAATCTCAATTTCCGACCTCTTTCAGAGCATGTTTTCAGTTGTCTGCCAGCAGATGATTTTAATGCAACAAAATAATAAGATGTCTGATGTAATCAAAATACCACATCGGACATCTTACGTCAAAATATTATCAGAAAATTAACATGATTTTAATATTAAAAAGATGATATTAAATTTATTAACAATATTTTAACAATAATTAACATTATTGTCTAATAAATCTAATTATTGTTGCTGTTTTGTATCAGCCACTGTGTAAAATAATTTCGGATCACACTAAAAGGTGCCGGTCCTATATCCAGGATAAATCGGTTAAATTCTAACAGGGAGAAGTTATTTCCAAGCTGCTGTTTTGCCTCTTCCTGCATGTTTAATAGTTCCAGATAGCCGGTATAGTAGGAGAGATAATTGGCCGGGTTTTCTACCACTTCATAGTAAATAGATGAGATCACAGATGGATCTTCCAGCTGGAAATACATGTTCAGATATTCACCCACCTGATCTATGTTCCAGCCTTCGTAGTGGATATTAATATCAAGGAGTGCATAAAGGGCAAGTGTAAAGGCGGAATTGTGCTGCAGAAGCTGTCCCATATTCTCTTCAAGGCCATTATTTAGATTAAAAGCATAATATTCCGCATAAGTTCCCCAACCTTCTGTGTAGCCCTGGAAATCAAGGACATTCCGCAGGTTACAGGTGTTTTTCTGGTTAAAATAAAGGGTCTGGTACATATGTCCCGGATAACCTTCGTGTGCCATAGTGGTGTAGATGGAATCGGAATCTGTACTTTTGTTATTGATGTAAATGGAATTATCCTCCGGCCGGTCAATAGGCACTTTCAGGTAGAAGGCGGGACTTAAAAAGCCTTCCAATGTTTTAGGCACAGTTTTGATAGTATAGTTACAGTCATTTACAGGGGGGAAATCTGTCTGGCACTGGGCTTTCAGATCTTCTAAAATGTCCTGGGGTTTTGTAAGGGTAAAAGTGGAAGTATCCAGTTTATCGCCTAAAGACGGATCATCATTTAACAGCTGGTTTACAGCGGTCAGTTCCTTTGCCATCTGCTTGTTAATGGCCTGTTTTAATGCAGGAACATCACTGTAAGAAGTTCCGGTACTGGCATTTACCAGATATTCATAATATTTCCGGCCTTCCGGGTAGTAGTAAAGCCCCTTGTCATTGGTCCCTTTTCCTTTTAAGCCTTCCAGACCGGTTATCAGCCTTTCATAGGCAGGAACGAAATGTTCGTCAATGGCTTTTTTGTTTTTTGCTTTATAATCAGCTTTTTCCTGGTCAGAAAGACCATCTATTTCATTTAAGCGGGAAGCAAAGGTTTCTGCCAAAAAGCTGTGGTCTGCGTCAATGAGATAGGCATTGCAGGAACGGATGATATTGTCAATGACTGTATCACACAGGCCAAGACCAGCCTGGGCCCGCTGTGTTTCAAAGGCAATGAGTGAGTCATAATAGGTATCAATGGACGATAAAAGAGACAGGTAATCGTCAATATCCTGTTTTTTGTAAAAGGTATATTCAGATAAAAGAATGGGGAGCTGGGACTGGATGCCAAGGGTGGTGGATAAAGGCTGGTCATACAGCTCTAATCCATCAGAGGACAGAAGGGTATTAATGTAGGAAGAAAGAATGGTATAGGTAAGCAGCTGGTCTTTGGATAAAAGGCGGGTATCCATGGCATCAAGGTCTGCTTTGACCTGTTTTGCATCTTCCATGTCCCTTCGTGTGTCTTCAGCCAGGGCAGTTCCAAGTGTCCGGTCGTAATCTGTGATGCCGTAGCTTTCAGGGTCTGCCAGTGTATAGTGAAGAGTGAGAAGGGACTGGGCTGCTTCCTGCTTAAATAGGTTTTCCGTAAACTGGTCAAAGGCTTTTTGGGCCGCCAAAAGAGCTGTTTTGTCTGGCTGGGCGGCAGGATCTTCCAAAGAGCCGTTGCCTGCGGCTTTTGCAGTGGTCTCCAAAACCGTATTTTTTTCTGCTTCCGGTGTGGAGTTTGGAAAAAGTGAGCAGCCGGTAATAAGGCACAGGGATAATACCAGTGCAAGTATGGCATGCAGATATTTTTGTGTTCGCTGTTTCATAGAAATCTCCTTTTTGGAATACAATGACCATCCTGATGCCAGAGTGCAGTGGACGGCGTTCTTTGAGATGATTATATATTATATGTAGGAAAATTACAACGTATGTGGCATAGGGCGTCTTGACGAAAGCCGCCTAAACGCTTATACTTACATCATTAGAATGCCCCAAAAGGGGGATGGAAAGAGGGATTTAAATATGTGTCAGGATTGTAAGAAAAAGCCGTATTATATTACAACTGCCATCGCATATGCTTCCGGTAAGCCGCATATCGGCAACACCTATGAGATCGTGCTGGCAGATAGTATTGCAAGATATAAGAGAGCCCAGGGCTATGATGTGTTCTTCCAGACAGGTACTGATGAGCACGGACAGAAGATCGAGGAGAAGGCAGAGGCTGCAGGCATTACTCCAAAGGAGTTTGTGGACAAGGCTGCAGGGGAGATCAGGCGTATCTGGGATCTGATGAACACTTCCTATGATAAGTTTATCCGCACCACAGATGCTGACCATGAAGCGCAGGTACAGAAGATTTTTAAGAAGCTCTATGACCAGGGCGATATTTACAAAGGCGCTTATGAGGGACTTTACTGTACTCCATGTGAGTCTTTCTGGACTCCATCTCAGTTAGTAGATGGAAAGTGCCCTGACTGTGGCAGAGAGGTTAAGCCGGCAAAGGAAGAGGCATATTTCTTCCGTATGAGTAAATATGCTCCTCAGCTGATCGAGTACATTAACGCTCATCCTGAGTTTATCCAGCCTGTTTCCAGAAAGAATGAGATGATGAACAACTTCCTTCTTCCGGGACTTCAGGATCTGTGTGTATCCAGAACTACCTTTGACTGGGGTATTCCGGTATCTTTCGATCCAAAGCATGTTACCTATGTATGGCTGGATGCGCTGACCAACTATATTACCGGTATCGGCTATGACTGCGATGGAAACAGCACTGACCAGTTTAAGAAATACTGGCCTGCAGACCTGCATCTGATCGGTAAGGATATTATCCGTTTCCATACTATTTACTGGCCGATCTTCCTGATGGCTTTAGGCGTACCCCTTCCAAAACAGGTATTTGGTCATCCGTGGCTGCTTCAGGGTGATGGCAAGATGAGCAAATCCAAGGGAAATGTTCTTTATGCAGATACTCTGGTAGATTTCTTCGGCGTAGATGCAGTGCGTTACTTTGTGCTTCATGAAATGCCATTTGAAAATGACGGCGTTATCTCCTGGGAGCTGATGGTAGAGCGTATGAACTCTGACCTGGCAAATATCCTTGGAAACCTTGTAAACCGTACTATTTCCATGAGCAACAAGTACTTTGGCGGTGTTGTAGAGAACAAAGGCGCTGCAGAAGCTGTTGATGAAGATTTAAAGGCTGTTGTATTAGATGAAGTTAAGAAGGTTGACGCAAAAATGGCCCAGCTGCGTGTGGCAGATGCCATGACAGAGATCTTCGGCATTTTCAGAAGATGCAACAAGTACATTGACGAGACAACTCCATGGACTCTTGCAAAGGATGAGGCTAAGAAAGACCGTCTTGCAACTGTTCTTTACAACCTGACAGAGGCTATTACTATCGGTGCTTCCCTGTTAGAGGCATTTATGCCTGAGACTTCTGAAAAGATCTTAGCCCAGTTAAATACAAAGAAGAGAGAGCTGGATGAAATGGATACTTTTGGTCTGTATCCTTCAGGAAATAAGGTAACAGACAAGCCTGAGATCCTTTTTGCCCGTATGGATATTAAGGAAGTTATGGCAAAAGTAGAGGAAATGCATGCAGCTGCAGCAACAGACACTGCAAAACCGGCAGAAGAGGCAGCTGAGGATGACGGCATCGACTTAGAGCCAAAGGCTGAGATCACCTACGATGATTTTGCAAAACTGCAGTTCCAGATCGGTGAGATCGTTAAGTGCGAAGCGGTGCCGAAGTCCAAAAAACTTCTCTGCTCCCAGGTAAAGATCGGAACCAAGACCCGCCAGATCATAAGCGGCATCAAGGCTCATTACTCACCAGAGGAAATGGTAGGAAAGAAGGTTATGGTAGTAACTAACTTAAAGCCTGCTAAATTAGCCGGAGTCGTATCCGAAGGCATGATCCTGTGTGCAGAAGATGCAGAGGGAAATCTGTCCTTAATGGTACCGGAGAAGAAGATGCCAGCCGGAGCTGAGATCTGTTAATTGATCAGCAGATGCAAATGCTGCCTGATAGTGGAATTATTATAAATGTGTTTTTTGTCTGCGGTTGCAGATATTTGAGTGTATATAAGTGAGATGTAAAGGGAGAGGGAAAATTCCCCTCCCTTTTTCGCACATATACTGGACTTTTTAAGTAAGATTTCGAGAGAACATTAAGCAAGCACAGGAGGAATGATCATGAGAATCAGTCTGGAACAGGCACTTAATATCCTTATGGATCATGTAACATATGGAAAAACAGAGAGAAAAACTTTGGAGGACTGCCTGGGGCTGGTACTTTCGGAAGATGTGTATGCACTTCTTGATATGCCTCCTTTCAGCCGTTCTGCGCAGGATGGGTATGCTTTGTGCTCTAAGGACAGCATAGGGGCCACTGGAGAGAACCCGGTTAAGCTGAAGGTTACAGGAAAGATTTATGCAGGGGATCATCTGGATGTGCAGGTCAGACCAGGAGAGGCAGTCCGGATCATGACAGGGGCAATGGTCCCGGCGGGCGCAGACTGTGTCCTTCGTCAGGAAGATACAGATGAAGGAGAAGATGTGGTTCAGATTTATAAAGAGGTAGAACCTGGCTGCAGCATCTGTTTTAAAGGAGAAGAGTATAAAAAAGGCCATACATTGCTTCACGCAGGTACAAAGATCGATGCAGCAGCTCTGGCTGTTGCCAGTGGAAACGGCATTATGGAACTGCCTGTTTATAGGCGGGTAAAAGCAGCAGTGGTTTCTTCAGGCAGTGAGGTAGTAGAGCCGGGAACACCATTGACTCCCGGAAAAATATATAATACCAATACTGTATACATGAAAGCACGTTTACACCAGTTAGGCGCCCAGGTAATGATGAGCCGGACCGTGGGAGATGAGCTGGAGATCATGGAAGAAGCATTAAAAGAAGCAGCAAACCAGGCAGAACTGGTGATCACCACCGGTGGTGTTTCCGTAGGACAGAAGGATCTGACAGAAGAAGCGCTGCTTTCTATTGGGGCAGAGATCTTGTTTCACGGTATTGCCATTAAACCGGGAATGCCTACCCTTGCAGCTGAAAAAGACGGAGTCTTGTTTATAGGGCTTTCCGGCAATCCATTTTCTGCGGCAATCCCATTTGAGATGCTGACACGGATGGTATTGTCAGAAAAAATGAGTGACCCATCTTTAAAACTTCGTCGTGAAACTCTTACGGCTGTAACCGGTTTCTCAAAAGACAGCAGAAAACGCCGTTTCTTAAGAGGAAAAGCAGAAGGAAAGGAAGTATGGCTTCCAGACCAACAGGCCAATGGGCAGATGCGCAGTATGGTAGGCTGTAACTGCCTGATCGAGATACCGGCAGGAAGCGGACCGGTAAAAGCAGGGGATAAGGTAGAGGTGCTGTGGCTGTAACGGTATTTTAGCGGCAGGGGCATTTTTATTACGATGAATACTTGATTTAGGGGTTAGCATATGTTATAATGTTGGTAGCCGAGAAAAGATATGGGTGTGTCATTTGACCGCCAAAAAAGAATCCCCAGCAGTTGCAGCTGCTGGGGATTCATCTCTCTTTGTGCGGTTGAGAATCCGCTTTAGGCTAATTGTCGCGATCATGTCTGTCTAGCCATTTGCATATGTAGTAGCCAACTACTTCTGCTGCGACCGACACTAGAAAAGATATGAATATAGCCATTCTCCCGCCTCCTTTCTGTTGCCAGAATAGGGTGCGACAACAGATTGATTATAACATGGGCGGGGGATTTTACAATAAGGCTTTTTGGGAGTTTAAGAGCTAAAAAGTAAATAACAGTGCTGAGGTCTAGAGGCTGTAGCGCTCGATCATCAAAAGATGAACGATTATACAAAAAATGTAAACCACCAATAAAATTATTGTACAATATACACAAAAACAAAAATATTTTCGATACTTATTATCAATAGACACCAGACTTTTTTAATCTTATAATAAAGATAACTTCATAAAGCAGATTTCATATGTATATCCCGGAGATGGGTCCGGAGTTTCTACCAACTACCGTAAAGAGTTGACTACATAGTGTATATGGCAGGTAAGTACTTGTTATATGTAAATGCGTGCGGTTTTGGTGACAGATGAAGATCGATCCAGTAAGGAGCCGCACATATTGCGGCTCCTTTTATAATGTTCTCCCGGAATCTTTCTGTGTCTGATCTTGTGAGTAAATTTTTTGTCAGATGCATCTGGCAGAAAATCAGCTGCAAGATCAGGTGCAGGAAAGACTCTGAGAGGACACAATGCCAGATATCTGGAAAAAACTGTGGGCTGCAGATCCTGTAAGCCTGCAGGTACAGATGAGCGCATGAAATACTTTGAGCAACGGGGAAGCTTAAAGGCTGGAAAGATCAGAAAAAATCGCAAAAAGGGGGGTATAGTGAACACCAGAACGCAGACGGCTGTTAGTGAAGGAAATATGTGAAAGTGAGGCTTTATTTTATGAAAAAAAGGGAAGGTTTTTTCGGAAGATTTTTTGGGATTTCACAGAGTGGATCAAACATGCGTACAGAGATATTGGCAGGCATTACAACCTTTATCACAGTTGCCTATATCCTGATCTTAAATCCACAGATCTTAGCAGATCCATTTGTGATCACCGGTGATGTGGCAATGGCGGCAAAGGTATCAAATGGTGTGTTCATTGGTACTTGTATCGGTGCGTTTATCGGAACCTTTCTCTGTGCTGTTTATGCTAAAGTACCATTGGCACAGGCACCTGGAATGGGATTAAATGCATTTTTTGCATACACAGTAGTCTTAGGAATGGGTTATACCTATAACCAGACACTGACCATTGTATTTTTATCAGGTGTGTTGTTTATTGTGATCACAGCGGTGGGCCTTCGCCAGGCGATCATCCGGGCCATACCGGAACCTATTAAAATGGCGATCACACCGGGAATCGGGCTTTTTATTACAATCATCGGACTGAAAAATGCAGGTATCGTAGTCAGCAATCCGGCTACACTGGTAGGTATGGTAGACTTTGCACAGTGGAGAAATGGTGGGAATACAGAACTGATCTGCGGGGCACTGGTTGCTTTATTTGGTCTGATCGTGATCAGCGTTTTAAACGCAAGAAAAGTAAAAGGTTCTATCTTTTTAGGGATCGTGGCAGCAACTTTAGCAGGTATTCCCTTAGGCGTTACAAAATTATCATCCTTTGATCTGAATCTGGCAAATAAATTCAGGGATTTTGGGGAAGTATCTCTGTTTAAGCTGGATATAGCCGGATTATTTGAAGGAAAGAGCGTGACAGAAGCTGTATTTATTATTATCATGCTTGTGCTTAGCTTTTCACTGGTAAATATGTTTGACTCTATGGGAACGCTGATGGGAGCAGGAAGACAGTCTGGTCTGGTGGATGAAAACGGGGAAGTCATCCACATGCAGGAAGCGTTAATGGCAGATGCTATCTCTACAGCAGCAGGAGCATTAATGGGAACTTCTACAGTTACAACGGTTGTAGAGTCCAGTGCAGGTATTGCAGAAGGCGGAAGAACAGGAATGACCAGTCTTGTAACAGCAGTTGCTTTTCTGGCAGCCATTGTGTTTGCACCGGTAGTTGGCATCGTACCTGCAGCAGCAACTGCTCCGGCACTGATCTTTGTAGGTGTGCTGATGCTTGGAAATATCAAAGATGTGGATTTTTCTGAGCCAACAGATGCAGTGGCATCCTTCTGTACGATTGTATTTATGCCATTTACCTATTCGATCGCAAATGGCATTGCAATGGGTCTGATCACTTACTGTCTGTTAAAGGTTTTCACTAACAAGGCGAAAGAGGTAGAGGTACTTACATCAGTAATTGCAGTAGTATTCGTTTTCCGCTATGCATTTATGACATTAGGGTAAAAATGTCCGGGGTTCTGGGGTCAAGGAGGAAACATATGGAAAATAATATATTTGCTTTAAAAGGAAATATTATATACGCAAAAGACAGCAAAGAACTGTGCATTAACGAACAGAGTTATCTTGTCTGTGAAAATGGAAAGGTTTATGGGATCTATTCTAAACTTCCGGAAGATATGAAGGATATCCCGGTAGAAGATGTGGGCGATAAGCTTATTATCCCGGGACTTACAGATCTTCATGTTCATGCGCCTCAGTATTCCTTCAGGGGTCTTGGAATGGATATGGAGCTTCTTGACTGGCTGGAAACCAATACATTTCCGGAAGAAGCGAAATACAAAGATCTGGAATATGTAAAAAAAGCATATGGCATTTTTGCAGAACAGATGAGAAAAAGCGCTTCTACAAGGGCGTGTATTTTTGCAACGGTCCATAAAGAGGCAACGATCTTACTTATGGATCTGATGGAAGAAAGCGGGCTTTCTACTATGATCGGAAAGGTAAATATGGACCGCAACAGCCCGGATTATCTGCGGGAGCTGTCAGCAGAAGAATCAGAAGAAGCCACCAGAGAGTGGCTGAAAATGGCAGCTGATAAAAATTATGACCACACAAGGCCAATCCTTACACCACGGTTTATACCAAGCTGTACCGATGAACTGATGGAACGGTTAAAAGGTGTTCAGGGAGATTTTGGTCTGCCTGTGCAGTCCCACCTGTCTGAAAATCAGGGAGAGATCGCCTGGGTGAAGGAATTATGCCCCTGGTCCGGATTTTATGGGGATGCCTATGATCATTTTGGCCTGTTTGGCGGAGAGTGCCATACGGTCATGGCTCATTGTGTTTATTCTGGCGAGGAAGAAATCGCCCGTATGAAAGAAAAAGGCGTATTTATCGCCCATTGCCCTGATTCCAATACCAATCTTTCCTCTGGTGTGGCTCCGGTGCGCAGGTATCTGGAAGAGGGAATGAACATAGGACTGGGAAGTGATGTAGCAGGCGGAACAAGTGAAAATCTGTTTGCAGCTATGGCACAGTCCATTCAGGTATCCAAGCTTCGCTGGAGACTGTTTGATGATTCTTTAAAGCCGCTGACCATTGAGGAAGCTTTCTATATGGCATCTAAGGGCGGCGGGGCTTTCTTCGGAAAAGTAGGAAGCTTTGAGCCGGGTTATGAATTTGATGCAGTGGTCTGCGATGACAGCCGCTTAAAACATCCCCAGCTACTGACTGTAAAACAGAGGCTGGAGCGGATCATTTATCTGGGGGATGAGAGAGAAGTAGCAGGAAAATATGTAGAAGGCAGAAAGCTGTTTTAAATGTGATAAAAAAGGGTTTTGCAGGCAAAGAGGTGTGGAGAGATCCATGCCTCTTTTGCGAATTATAAACATTTTTCCAGTTGTCCGGTCCGCTTGTAAACCATTCGTCTTCATGCTATTATGTATACAGTAATCTGTTGCAGGGCAACAAGATCTTGTATCAGCGTAATAGACTTACAGACAAAACTTCTCTGGGCAGCAGAAAGGACAAAAACACGATGAAATACGATTTTACAACAGTTTTAGACAGAAAAGGAAAAGATTCTATTGCAGTGGAACCATTTGAGGCTGACTGGATCAAGTGGCCGGGAACGGTGAAGGAAGGTTTTGACATTATCCCCATGTGGGTAGCAGATATGAACTTTCCGGCTGTACATACTATTCCGGAAGCCATTATTGAGAGAACAAAGCATACCACTTATGGCTATTTTTCCCCAAGAGAGGAATATTTTGACGCCATTATCCAGTGGCATAAAAACAGAAATGGTGTGGAAGGGCTAAAGCCAAAGCATATCGGGTATGAAAATGGTGTTTTAGGCGGTGTAGTCAGTGCGTTAAATGTACTTTGCTCTAAAGGTGACAGTGTACTTTTACATTCCCCCACTTATATCGGTTTTACCAACAGCCTTACCAACAACGGTTATCACATTGTCCACAGCCCGTTAGTAAAGGATGAGAATAATGTATACCGTATGGATTTTGAGGATATGGAGAAGAAGATCATGGAAAACCATATTCATGCAGCAATCTTTTGCAGTCCGCATAATCCTACCGGCCGAGTGTGGGAGCAGTGGGAGATCGAAAAGGCAATGAAGATCTACAAGAAGCATGATGTATATGTAGTTTCTGATGAGATATGGTCTGATCTGCTCTTAAATGGCCATAAGCATACTCCCACCCAGTCTGTATCTGAGGATGCAAAGCAGAGGACAGTAGCTCTCTATGCTCCATCCAAGACTTTTAATCTGGCTGGTCTTATTGGAAGTTACCATATTATTTACAATGACTGGTTAAGGGAACGGATTTTAAAAGAGTCCTCTTTAAGCCATTATAACAGCATGAACCTGTTATCAATGTATGCATTGATCGGTGCTTATAAACCGGAAGGTTATGAGTGGGTGGATGAATTAAAAGAGGTGTTAAGCGGGAATGTAAACTATGCCTGCGATTACATTGAAAAGCATTTTGAAGGCGTTAATGTTTCCAGGCCGGAAGGCACTTATATGCTTTTCCTGGACTGTACAGAGTGGTGCAAAAAGCATGGAAGGACCATTACAGAACTTCAGGCAGCAGGCATTGAAGTAGGCGTGATCTGGCAGGACGGTGTAGCATTCCACGGTCCATGCCATATCCGTATGAATCTGGCACTGCCGTTGTCCAGGGTAAAAGAAGCCTTTGACCGTCTGGATAAATATGTGTTTAATGTTCTATCGGCTCCGAGAGGACATTTTAACCCACAGGAGGGATAACGAACATGATATTTGACACACATGCCCATTATGACGATGAAGCCTTTGACGAGGACAGAGAGCAGCTTCTGGCAGCCTTTAAGGAAAATGGCATCGGCGCTGTTACAAATGTAGCAGCCAGCATTTCCAGCTGCAAGACCACACTGGAGCTTGCCAGGAACCATGATTTCATGTATGCTGCTTTAGGTGTGCATCCAAGTGAAAGTGCAGAGTTGTCTGATGAAGGCTTAAAAGATATTGAGGCCTGGTGTACAGAAAGACAGGACGGGAAGGTCCGGGCCATTGGTGAGATCGGCCTTGATTATTACTGGGAAGAGCCGGATAAAGGGATCCAGAAGAAATGGTTTGTGGCCCAGTTAGACCTGGCCCGCAGGTTGAAGCTTCCGGTGATCATCCATAGCCGTGATGCTGCAAAAGATACATTGGATATTATGAAGGCAGAACATGCAGAAGACATTGGCGGCGTGATCCACTGCTTTTCCTACACAAAGGAAATGGCAAGAGAATACCTGAATATGGGATTTTTCCTTGGTATTGGCGGCGTGCTTACCTTTAAAAATGCCAGAAAACTGGCAGAGACGGTAGAATATGCCCCTTTAGACCGTCTGGTACTGGAAACGGACTGTCCATATCTGGCACCTGTTCCCAACCGGGGAAAGCGAAATTCTTCCCTGAACCTGACCTATGTGGCAGACCAGCTGGCTGCCATTAAAGGCATAGACCGGGAAACAGTGGAGAAAATCACCTGGGATAATGCCAGAAGGCTTTATGGTTTACAGCCATAGTTTTTTTGCTGACGGCATGCAGCAATTCGGTATCAGAGGGGTCAAAATACCTTTTGCCCCAACATTAAATGATAGAAATATAACATAGATAGAAAGAAGACAAAAGCAGGTAAAATCATAGATGAACCAGAAATTATCAGATCCGAAAAAAACAATTGAAGTCATCCAGAAATATCAGTTCGCATTCCAGAAGCGCTTCGGCCAGAACTTCCTTATTGATGCCCATGTTCTGGAAAAGATCGTAAGCGCAGCAGGTATTACAAAGGATGACTGTGTTCTGGAGATCGGTCCGGGGATCGGAACCATGACCCAGTATCTGGCAGAAAGCGCAGGACAGGTGATCGCAGTGGAGATCGATACCAATCTGCTGCCAATCCTTACAGATACATTAAAGGATTATTCCAATGTAAAAGTCATCAACCAGGATATCCTGAAAGTGGATATTAATGAGCTGGTAAAGGAATACAATAACGGCAGACCTATTAAAGTAGTTGCAAATCTGCCATATTACATTACTACCCCCATTATCATGGGACTGTTTGAGAGTAATGTGCCTATTGACAATATCACTGTTATGGTGCAGAAAGAAGTAGCAGACCGTATGCAGGTAGGGCCGGGATCTAAGGATTATGGTGCCCTGTCTCTGGCAGTGCAGTATTATGCAAGTCCGTATATTGTAGCAAATGTACCGCCAAACTGCTTTATCCCAAGACCGAATGTGGGTTCTGCGGTGATCCGCCTGACCCGCTATCAGGAGCCGCCGGTACAGGTGAAAGATCCAAAGCTGATGTTTAAGCTGATCCGGGCATCCTTTAACCAGAGAAGAAAAACACTGCAGAATGGTTTAAATAACTCTCCGGAAATTTCTTTTTCAAAAGAAGAGATCACAAAGGCTATTGAGAGCCTGGGAGTATCACCTTCTGTCCGTGGAGAAGCCTTAAGTCTGGAGCAGTTTGCACAGCTGGCTAACTATTTTGCACAGTAATTAAGCCGTTTATAAAAAGAAAGGCGAAAATGCCTATGTCAGATAAAAAAAGATGGATCCGGCTGGCTGTGGCCGCAGGCTTAGGTGCTGCAGCCGGTGCATGGACTTATCAGATAGAGAAAGATAAAAAAGCGGAAAATGATGCCAGACTGGCGGCGGTGGAAGCTGCTGTAGTGCGGAGCAGGGATTATGGGAAGCAGAAGGCTTATATTATAGGAAATGGTTTAAGCTCTCTGGCAGCAGCAGTCTGGCTTATAAAAGACTGCCATTTTCCGGGAAGCAGCATTATGGTGTTTGGAGAAGGCACTGAGGGAGAGGAAGAAATACGCCCTCTTGTAGTAAGCCGGGAAAACTGCAAAGATTTTCTGGAAATGTGTGGAAAAATACCGGATTCCGGGGAAAAAGTATTTACTTTCCCGAAAACAGAAGGCAGAGAATGTCTGGACTGGGGGGATCTTCCTGCACTTTGGCGGTTGTTGTGTACAGAAGAAGAAAGGCTGGATATTTTAAGCATTGAAGACTGGTTCAGTGAAACACCTCATATATTTGAGACAAATCTGTGGCAGCTGTGCCAGTGTGTGTTTGGCCTGCAAAAGGACAGCAGCCTGGCAGGATTTCGCAGAAGTTTATGGGAAATAAAAGGACCGTTTCTCTTCCTTTCGCCAGATGAAATGAAAGATCTGATCTGTTTGCTGAAACAATACCTGCGCCGTAAAGGTGTATTATTGCTGGAAAACAGCCAGGTAACGGATCTGGAACTTGAAAATGGCAATGAAGGCGGAAATGGACTGGCAGTAAAGAAATTGTATGTAAAACGCAGACTGCAGGAAGAAGAAACCGACCGGGAATCCTTTGTGTTTGAAAAAATAAATCTGGGTTCCGGGGATATCTGCATTATGGAAAATGGCAGCGGTTCTGGGAAATTATGGAAAAAAACGGCTGATCTGCATATTGCTATGGGAGAGCCGGAAGCTTTTTCAGATGAAACAGGTAAACTTTCATCACTTCGGCCCCATCATTTTACAGACCGGCCTAAAACCGTTCCGGCCGGAAGCCGGAATCTTGGTTTTGTTGGAGCATTTTCACGGCTGGAAAAAGGCTTCTGCCTTACAGGAAACTATGCTGTGTCAAGTGCCAGAAGCACAGTAGATGAGCTGATGCATGCAGGAAAATGGGCTGGAGGAACAGGAGAGAGAAAGAAGTCCCGGACCGGGAAATGGCTCACAGTTTACAAGGTGGTCATTTCATTGTACCGTGCAGGTCTGTAACTTTCAGGTCTGTAATTTTCGTGCATGGTCATGCCGCTATAGGTGGTACATTTTGTTAAAAAGGAGATGGATAAATGCTGTTTATCGGAGGTATCAGTCAGGGCAGGAAGCTGCTTAACTACGCAAAGAGCATTCTTTGCGGCAGCTGCGGC
>OASZ01000585.1_pt1 | contig 27993 bp, 28 predicted proteins | sample 1501241 | NCBI WGS metagenome assembly OASZ01 (sample SAMEA2579926, study PRJEB22360) | human gut metagenome | biome: human gut; feature: human-associated habitat; material: faeces | place: Denmark | collected 2008/2010 | reverse complement strand
AGAGATTGGGAAAGCGCTGGAACGCATTTACACCAATCATCCGGTTGTTGATGCAATTTTGAATATGAAAAGGCAGGAAGCATTAAACAGAGGTGTAAACGTAAACCTCATGTGCGGGGATCTCCGGGATATGATATTAAAAGAAGATGAGATTATTATATTGCTGGGAAACCTGCTGGATAATGCCATAGAAGCGGCTGAAAAATGCGAGTCTGAAGGAATGGTCCTGGTCCGGATTGTCCGGGAAAAACGGCAGCTTGTGATAACCGTGAAAAACTCTTATGCCGGGCAGCTGCACCTGGAAGACAGCAGATTGATGACTTCAAAGCTGGATGAAGAAAACCATGGTTATGGGCTGGCGGCTATTCAGGATATTGCCGGGCGGTATGATGGGACCTTTGTAGTAAAGGCGGAGGGGGATTATGTGAAAGCGACTGTCTTGATACCGGATATGTGAAGACGGAAATGAATGAGCTTTTTTTGCGTTCCATAGTATGATTTTGCAGGAGTTGTTCTGTGTATTTATTTAATAAGGTATGATAGGAATAGTCAGCTGGAGGATTGGCTGACTCATAAATACACAAAGGGGAGAAACAACATGCAAAGGGATAAGAAACGATGCAGAAGACTATGTTCCATCGCGCTGACGGTGGTATCGAAGCCAGAGCGGAGGACAATAAGGTGTTTGTGACTGGGGAGGCATACTCGAATATCAAACTTGACTTTGTGATATGTCCATATCCGGCGGAACTGTCACCGGAGGAGACGGCGAGGGCAGCCGCATCATTTATAATGATAACGGCAGTCTGCCAATCCCGATTCGTAGTGGAAATTATCAGTTTGACGGCTGGTTTAAAGCGAAAGCAGGAGGCACAAAGGTAACTGTGGATACGGTACTCACAAAGGACAGTACCATTTATGCTCATTGGACGAATACAGATGGTTCTGGCAGTATGGGTGGATCTGGTGGAAGCACAGGAGGTCCGGCTGCCGCGGTCGGAGGACTGAAAGAAAGCCTGCCGAAAAATCATACAGGTGAGACGGAAATCATAAATAACGTCAAAGTCCCCAGCTATGTGGAAGAAGTAATCTGGAAAGCAATGGAGGACGGCAGATGGAGACTCGGCTGGGTTGTGATTGATGGAAAATACTATTATTTCCATGAAAAACCGAATGGAACGAGAGGAAGAATGCACCCGAATACCTTTACTCCGGACGGATACCATGTGGACGAACATGGAGTGTGGGCGCCAGCCTCAAACGTTCCAGAACTGTTACCGCCGCGTGCCGAACTACTGGATTGACGTGGAGTATTTCGACCCGCAGAACGGGCAGACAAAGCGGCGCGCGTAAGCTGAACAAATACACGATTTACTACTATGTGGATACTTCCGCTTTGTAGAAATCGGCGTTCCCCGCTTCCTTTGGGATTTACAAGCAACAGAGAACAACATCATTTCCTATACCGGGGAGTAAACCATGAAAAAAACAATAGCGACAAAACAAATGAAACGTTGGCAGAAGCTGGACAGGCTGGCTCTACTTGTGCCGCTGGTCCTGTTTCTTTTTCTATCCATTGGAAAAGAAGGACGGCTGCTTTGGGGAATCGTTCTGAGGGAGCGGAATTTTGTGGTAACGATTGCGGCGCTGCTTCTCCTGGCTCTGGCCGCTGTCTTGGCTTCTCTGCCGATTGTACTTATATGGCGGGCCGTCAGCCAAAAAAGCCGCGATTCAAAATGCCACCTTTCAGGCCGATGAGGATTTCGACTATTACCGGGAAAAACTGACCGGCGTTCCGCCCGCAACTATCAGCCTCTTGATGGATTTGCAGATTGAAGCAAAAAAAGACATGGCGGCATTACTCTTAAAATATACCAAAATGGGCGCGGTTTCCATGAAGGCTGGGACGGTTCATGTGCAAAATCAAGAGCTTCCCGGACTGCTCCCCAGCGACCGGACGCTTCTGGCGCTGATTGCCGGGGGACAGGCACAGCCTGCAAACCTTGGCGCGTGGAGGAGGCAGGCCGTCACGGAGGCCGTTGAGTCAGGCAATTTGAAATACAGAGGCATGCGGCAAAATGTACATTCCGCATCCCGATCCTGTCTAACAGGATGCCTCGGCGGATGTCTGCTCCCTATCCTCATTTTCCTTGGAATGGGTATCACCGCCGTTGCGATTAACAACAGCGACTGGATGGAAAAGCTAGATGGCTTTCTTGCGGCGGCTCCACAGTCTTTCGGTATGAGACAAATGGAATACCTTTTGTCATCGCCGGATATGGTGATTGCGATCCCTCTGACCGCTTTTTTTGTTCTGTCCTTTCTGGCAATGTTTCTGCTTCCGATTGCGGCTGTTCTGCGCACGGCGTTGTCCATTTACGGCACAGGAACACGGCTTAAGAGGACGCAGGCGGGCGAGATTTTAACGGCGCAGATTTGGGGGCTTAAAAATTTTATCCGTGACTTTTCTAACTTGGCTGAATCGGAGAAAGAACAGCTTGTCCTTTGGGACGATTTCTTGATTTATGCGGTGGTGCTGGAGGAAAACGAACGCATTATCGAGGATATTTTTCGTTTAAGGAATTTGAAATATCGGGATTTTATACTTTTCTAAGAAATGAGAGGAACATAAAATGGGAGACATAGGAAAATACATTGTTATTGGAGGCGCCGTTCTGATTGTCGCGGTTATCTTCCTTGTAATCATCAAGACCAGAAACGGGTTTGTTGTACTCCAAAACCGGGTCAAAAACCAGTTGGCGCAGATTGACGTACAGCTTAAGCGGCGCTATGACCTGATTCCCAATCTGTTGGAAACGGCCAAAGGATATGCCAACTTTGAACGGAGCACTCTGGAGGCCGTGGTAAAGGCCCGCCAGAGCGCGATGGCTGCCGCGGACTTCGATCAGGCGGCTGCCGCGAACGGGAAGCTCCAGGCGGCGCTTCGGCGGCTTTTTGCGGTGAGTGAAGCATACCCGGAGCTGAAGGCAAACGCAAATTTTATGCAGCTTCAGAGCGAATTATCTGATACGGAGAATAAAATCGCCCTGTCCAGACAGTTCTATAACGACACCGTGCTCAAATACAACAACGCCATCCAGATGTTCCCGGCCAGTTTCATCGCGGGATTGTGCGGTTTTCATCCAATGTCCTTTTGGAATGCGGAGGAAGAGGCCCGAGAGCGCATTACGATTCAGGCGGAGGATATGAAGTTTTCATAAAAGAAATCCCCTGATGGGAAAAGACGATAACAATCAAGAATTTTTGAGAAAGCTGGATCACTTCGACCGGGCCGGGAACAGAATCTTGCATTGGATTGTGGTCAACCTCTACGCCGTATTTACCGGCACTCGCTGGAAAGAATCTTCACGCTTCCTGCGAAGCGGCCGCAGCATTAACGAAAAAAGCACACTGAAGCAGCAGGGAAAGAACAGGTGAAAGGATTCAAAACCCATGAATGAAAAACGCGGACAGTATGCTTATGAGATTGGTCATGTATTTTCAACAAAACATGGCAGCATGGCTGTAATTGCAAGACAAAAGGTGGAGAAAAAACCTGATCATTTCCGGAAATACTATACATTGCAATGCGGAAGGGGCCACCAATATGAGGTTGGAGAAAGCTATTTGCAGCAGGGGCGTCTGCGCACATGCAAACATTGTTATCATCCTCCGATTGCTGAGACGGATCCGGATTTCGCATTATGGTTTGCAGAACCGCAGATTCCAAGGGAGAGAAGCCGTTATTCGCATACACTGGCAGACTTTTATTGTCAGGAATGCGGCTCATTGGTGCGGGACAAGAGTATTCATACTGTTTATCAGAGAAAATATGTCCCTTGCCCTTATTGCAGAGATGGTATGAGTTATCCGGAACGGTATGTCAATGCGTTTCTGGCACAGCTGAATATCTCCTTTCATAGACAATACATGGTACCGTTTGAAAAAGAAGGAAAGAGAAGTCATTATAAATACGATTTTTACGATGAACCGCAAGGAATTCTTTTGGAAGTACATGGCCTTCAGCATTTTGCTCCAGATGTTTTCAAACGGATTGGAGGGTGGTCGTTGGAGATGATTCAGGAACGTGATCGGGAGAAGGAACGGTTTGCAAAAGAAGTTCTGCATTTACAGTATATATATTTGGATTGCAGAAAATCGGAACCGGATTGGATACGAAAAGAGATTATAAGTAAATTAGCATGTTATCCGTTAGATGGTGTGGATTGGGGGAAGGTCAGACAGGACGCAAATACCTCAATGGTATTGCAGATGATAGAACTATCCAAACAAGGATACACTCAGAAACAGATTGGTGAAAAGCTTCAGGTACACCCTTCTACAGTCTGCCAAAAATTGAAAAAGGCTGAGGCGGACGGTCTGTTTGATGGAAGATGTCCAAGAGTGGAACAGGCCGAACAAAATCGTCAGCATAAACAGGAAAAAAGAATTCGATATTTGAAACAGAAAATGCGGCTGCAGGACCAGAAGAAATATTTGGAAAAAATGCAGTACAGACCGAATGAGGAACTAAAATCAAATAGCAGGTCCGGTATCTGCTGTGAACAGGAGTATCCACAGATTCAGATGTTGGGTTCTTACGTAAATACCCGAAAACCTATCCGGTTCCTCTGCAATCAGTGCGGGCAGGAATTTGAATGCTCTGCTACATGGTTTATGGAGCATCACGCTTGTCCTTACTGTAAACAGCTTGCACGTATTCAGGGCAGAATTGCAGAGAAATACGGAGAGGAAATACAGGTTCTGAGCATTTATAAAAATTGTAAAACTTCCATGACAATGTATCATACGGTTTGTAATGAAACATTCCAGATTACTTATACGGATTTTATGAAACGTGGCTGTCCGGTTTGCGGAAAACGGAATCGTATTATCCATTCAGCAGAAACCAGGAGAAATCGCGAGATTCAGAGTTTTTATCAGAAACTCCCTGAAATAGAAGCAAGAGGATATACATTGGAAAGCGATGTATGCACGAGGCTTGGAGTACCCCATAAATTCCGCTGCCATCATTGTGGGGAGATCTGGGAGGTGACGCCCAGTGCAGTTATGCATGGAAGAAATCATATTTGTATCAGCCCGTGTAAAAAGAAGACGCCGGAGCAATTTCAGCAGCAGGTGGAAGCTCTGGTGGGGGAAGAATACACTGTCTTATCAGAATATCAGAATGCTTTTGCTCATGTAAAGATGCGCCATAATGCATGCGGACTGGAATATTCTGTGGCACCGGCCCATTTTACCAGCACAGGAAGGCGCTGTCCGAAATGCAGCAGAAAACGCTAGTCGGGTTCTTCACTGAGGACCTGGAGGCACTTGAGCAAGAGGCGGTTTGTACCCCGGAATTTGGCAATGGGCGGATGTTTTATTACTATATGAAAGAAGGTACTTCCAATGCCTCTGCCGGTGTGGGGTGGAGGATATACCTGGGAAGAATAATAGAAAAAGCGGTTATCATCAACTATTCTTATTTGGCGAAAAACTGCCGTTTCAATCATAATGTAAAGGGATGAAAATGCGTGTAATGTTCCATTTAATCCTGGTAATTCAAGAGTTATCAAAAGCACTGAAAGGCAGGTATAATTACTATGAATAAAGCCATAAAAACAGACTGGAAAACACTGGATATGCCGGAGAAAACAGCGTCATTTTCAATTGATATCAGTCTGACAGAAGGTGAATTTTCCGCACTTCAAAATGGTCATATTCCATGTGAAATGGAGGATAAGTGGTTTGAATATTTTGAAAATAATATCCTGTATATTCACCGGAGCTGGACTGGAATTTGTATTTATAAGGTTCAGTTTTCCAGGGACAGAAGAATAGAAGAAGTGGTTGTAAACAGGGACAGTGAACAGTATAGAGAGACCAGTATTGAGCGTGATAAAGTTCAGGTCATGATGCGAATTAATAGTCTGTGCGGACGTACGGGAAATGGGGAATTAATGTTAAAATATATAAAGTCAGGGAGATAAATCGGAGTAAATAAGAAGGATAAATCGAAGCAAACTATAGAAATAAACCGGAACAAAATAAAGAAATAAATCCCAATAAAGCGAAGAATAATAAAATATAACTATAAGGAGAAACAGAAAAAACAATGGAATATAAATACCTGAAAGAGCAGCTTCTGAGTATGTTTGACTCTGACAAACTGCATTTATTTCCGGAAGAATGGGGATTTTTTAATGAAACGGAAAGGGATATTAAGTGCATTGGATATGCCACAAATCTTACCGGGGAGATCATAGAACGAGCCGGAGAAAAAGGGGTGGATTTTCTTCTTACTCACCATGACTCCTGGGAATTTATATATGGATTGAAAGAACATTGTAATAAAATGCTTCGGGAAGCCGGTATGACACATGCCTTTTTTCATGCACCGTTAGACGATGCGGATTTTGGTACAAGCGCATCGCTGGCCCAGGCATTGGGGATGAAGGGCTGTAAAAAGGTCATGCCATACAGGGAGCAGTATTATGGAGGTGTTGCCGGTGAAATTATTCCCACGGATTTTGAGTCTTTTGCGGCGAGCCTTTCTCATATATTGCAGGAAAATGTGCGCTGTCATCGGAATAACGACAGGCCGGTCTGCCGGATAGCTGTGGCTGCGGGCGGAGGCAATATGACCAGTGATATGAGGACGGCAGTGGAGCTGGGATGTGATACATATGTTACAGGGGAATATGCCCTGTATTCACAGCAATATGCTGGATTCTGCGGGATGAATCTCTTTGTGGGAAGTCATACCAATACGGAAATTTTGGGCGTGAAGTCTATGGCGGAGCGGTTGACTTGCGGAGGCAAAATAGAGTTAATCAGAATCAGGGAACCAAATGATTGAGTGTAAATATAATAATGTGCACGGGAGAAAAAAGATGGGGAGGGTATGTCGGAGCAGTTGCGGAAAGTAAAGATAACCCGTTCCCATTTTATTGATACTGTCAGTTTAGGCGGCTTAAAGCGACATTAGATGTCTTAAGCTGCCTTGATATTATATCAGCGGGAAACCGCAGTGACAAAAGGAGGTTGAGAACATGAGTAAAGTAAAGATAACTGTTTTAAAAACCACCCTGGACAAAGAGCTGGCCCGGGAATACGGAGCAGAGGGCCTTACTGCCTGTCCCCTGATGAAGGAGGGGCAGATATTTTATGTGGATTATGCTAAGCCTGAAGGGTTTTGTGATGGGGCATGGATAGCCATTCATCCGTATGTATTTTCCCTGGTCCATGGTACGGGAAATGAACTGTTTTATTATGGAAACTGGATTAGAAAGCCGGGAGTCGCCATATGCAGCTGCAATGACGGACTGCGGCCTGTCATATTCAAAGTGGAGTCTGCCGGACAGGATTCTGCCATGGAATATGAGCCGGTCCGGTAAAATAAATCGGCTGGTTTGACGGATATGAATGGTTCAAATTATGAGAATATAACACCTGTATAAGACCTGTATTTCCCGTGTATAACGTCATTATGATCTGCATAAAAGACGAATTGGAAATGCCCGTCAGATGTACTGTATGATAAGATTATGCAGTATATATGGCGGGCATTAGCTTACGCAAATCAGCATATATGTTCTGTGGAAAACAGACTGTTTATACATTTCAAATTGGACGATAACGAACTATTTTGATGTCCTGTTACGGGCAATACCGGGCTGTTTCAAAGCACCATTCCGGTCAGTATTTAATCGCATTATAATTCCGGAAAAGCTGTCATACCATCGCCGCACCTTCAGCAATCCATCATGGATCTGTCCTGCTCTGTCACCTCTCCGGATCCTTAAAAATAGAAAATCCCGGCGGAAAATAAGTAAACAGCAGAAAACAAATCAATAAAAGAAACACGGCCATGGATGTCACATGGCTGTATTTTTCCAATCGACAGCTCCCTAACAATCCGCGGTATATGAGAAAGGCAGCAATTACACAAATGTAAAACAGGGCGATATCCAATACCAGGAAGTTACGTCCCAGCACGGTTGTATAGGCGTAAAACAGTACCGGTATCAGGAGCGTCCCCATGAGCAGTCCTGCGTGAAAAGCAGATATGCGGCAGGCATCGGTCACTCCCTTTAGGTTCCACAGTCCAAACAGGAGCATGGGGAAAAACAGCAATTTCATGTGTTCCCACACAGATTCATTGACAGGAGCGATAAGGCCGATGAGGGGATTGCGGCCGGACCAGCGGTAGGTGAAATGGAGAAGGGTCCCCAGTATGGATACGCACAGTATCCCGGCTATTGTTAGTGAAATATTCATATGCACCTCCTGTTATACTGTATGAAATAGGGACATATGGTAGAACATTGGACAATGCCGGGAAGGGATTTCGTTTTCTTTTTGACAAATATTATAAAACAATGTACACTGAAAATATAGTTTAAAGTCAGGAATATGCCTATGGAGGTTGATATGCTGAGGAATAATAAGGAGGATGGATTCAGCCCGGGTTCCATGCTGCATTTGTGGACAGCTCAGACAGATGCAGTCCTTGATTGTATCAGGGAGAATGGATTTTCCCAGGTAAAGATGGAATTTATTGACAAGAAGTATGAGGAGAGCGCCTGGGTGTTTAAGGAGGCGTATGGCTTTTTTAAACAGAGGGCCAGGCTCATGGTCAAACCGCCCGAAGGAGCTGAATCTCCTGTCTGGCTTTTTTTCGACCCAGGCTGGGTGTTTTTGTCTCCGGACAGTTATCTGCTGGAACTGTCTGTTCCCAGGGAACGGGTGGTGCTGTTTGACCGTGAAAGGTGGCAAAGGGTTCTGAATCTTTCCTATGTGGGGAAGGAGCAGGAGGACGAGGCCCGCTTTGAACAGAAAATGAACCAGATGGGTGTGACCACTTACTGGGAAGTGTTTCAGTCCGCCTTCTACCCATACTTGAAGTCAGAAATCAAGAAGAGTTGGGAGCGCATATTTGACATAGACAATACGGAACAGACTAACCTGGGAGCCGCCGTATGGCAGCTCAGACAAGAGGATGTGGTGGGAATTAATTCCCATTCAGCTTTAGAAGAAAGGGATGGTTTCAGTGGAAAATGAACGGGTGAGGAGAAAGTATTTTAAGGATTTAAACCGAAAGGTTTACATAGAGAGGGCCTTGGAAATCATCAGGGACGAGGGGACTGAGGCCATTTCCATACGCAGGATGGCCAAGGAATTCCAGTGCAGCACCACCAGCATGTACCGGTATTTTGAGAATGTGGAGGAACTGCTTTATTATGCCAACCTGGGGTATCTGGATGAGTACCTGGAGGAGCTGAATGTCCATGAGAAGGAGTGGCGTGATATCTGGGACATGCACATTGGCATATGGGAATGCTACTGCCGTATTGCCTTCCGCTATCCCCAGGCCTTTGATATCATATTTTTCAGCGCGGCCAGCCGGAACCTGACCACAGCCATCCGTGAATACTATGATATGTTTCCGGAACGAATCAATATAGTCAGCCCATATCTTCAGGTCATGCTCCAGTCCACAGACCTGTTTGAGCGTGATATGGTCATGGCTGAGCGCTGTGCCCAGGCAGGCGTTATTACCATGGGGAATGCCATGAATATGAACCGGATGGTCTGCCTTTTGTATAAGGGGTACCTGAAGGAGATTCTGGATTATGGTCTGGAACCGGATGAAATCGAGGGTAAGGTCCAGGAGTTTAAGCGTGATGTGGAAGTCATCGTAGGTATATATGCCAGCGATACACTGAGTCATGATTATCTGGCAAATGCCAGATAGAAAAACATCAGAAACAATATGAACTGCCGCGGCTGTCAGAAGAGATTTCCGCGGCTCATTTTTTATGAAACCAGAATATATGTGATGAAGACAGGAGGAATTGATATGAGCAAAGAGACAGCAAACGGATATTATAGGGTTTACACCAGGCAGTCCAAAAAGGTGCTGGAGGAGCTGGAAAAAACGGGGGAATACCGGGTTAAAGAGGAGTATATCAGGATGAAAAATGACTCTATTTCAGAGTATTACCTGAAACTTTACCGGTGGTTTGCTGAACGGTGCAGGGAGAGAATTGATATTCCGAAGGGGTGTTCTCTTCCCATATGGCTGTCCATGCATGATGAATACAGGCTGAGGAACACAGAGGATACGGTTTGCTTCACCCTCAGGATACCCCGGGAAAAGGTTCATGTCATTTCTGAGTATGCCTGGGGGTTCAGGGTCAATTATATGTATGTGCCGTTAAACCTGGAGGATGAGCGCGCGTTTAACGAGGAGCTGAAACGATACGGGATTGAAAATGAAATGGCTCTTGTCACAGAGTCTCTGGGCAATTATTATCCCATGCTGAAAAAGAGAATTATTTCCAGCTGGGACCGGGTATTTGAACTGGAACCCAATTCACCGGCAGACGAATTGGGGGTATGTTTTGAGATACAGAGGGAATGGATTGAAAATATCGAGTCCCTTACATGATGCATAAAGTTACCATGGTATTATCCAACAATGTTCTGAAAATCGTCAAAATGCACAAAAAGCCTTGCAAACCAGGCAGTTAATGTTAAAATATTAACTGTTAAGAGCCAGAACTATAGAAAATTTCTATAAGAAAGGAGTAGTTCATTTATGAAGCTGGAACTCGGTAATTTTTATGTAAAGGACATCGTTTTTGGTGACAAAACCAAGTATGAGAACGGTATCCTTACGGTAGACAAAGAGGATTGCCTTGCCTTTGTCAAGAGAGACCCGCACATCACGGAGGCAGATTTAAGAATAGTAAAGCCTGGTGACATGGTGAGACTGGTACCTGTTAAAGAGGCGGTAGAGTGCAGAGTAAAGGTAAATGGGGACGCACTGTTCCCAGGTTACACAGGACCACTGTCACAGGCCGGAGACGGAAGGACCCACTGCCTGAAGGATATGAGCCTTTTGGCTGTTGGAAGACACTGGGGAGGTTTCCAGGACGGACTCATTGATATGGGAGGGGAAGGCGCTAAATATACATATTTCTCCCAGCTTAAGAATCTTGTGCTGGTTGCAGATACAGACGAGGATTTTGAGAAGCGGGAACAGCAGAAGAAAAACAGGGCCATCAGGGAGGCAGTTCACAAACTTGCCGAGTACATTGGTTCCTGTGTAAAGGATATGGAGCCGGAAGAGGTTGAAAGCTACGAGCTGGAGCCGGTTATCAGGAGAGCGCCTGAGACGGAGAAGCTTCCATCCGTCGTGTACGTGATGCAGCCTCAGTCCCAGATGGAGGAGATGGGTTACAACGATCTCTGCTATGGATGGGACTGCAACCATATGCTTCCCACCTTCATGAACCCCAACGAGGTGTTGGACGGAGCTATGATTTCCGGAAGCTTTATGCCATGCTCTTCCAAGTGGGCAACCTATGATTTCCAGAATTGTCCAGTCATCAAGAGGCTGTACAAGGAGCACGGCAAGACACTTAACTTCCTGGGAGTGATTATGTCAAACCTGAACGTTGCCCTGGAGCAGAAGGAGCGTTCCGCTCTGTTTGTGGCTCAGATTGCGAAGTCCCTTGGAGCAGACGCTGCCCTTGTGACTGAGGAAGGCTACGGCAATCCGGACGCTGACTTTACAGGCTGCATCGTGGCTTTGGAGGACGCAGGCGTTAAGACGGTAGGCCTTACAAATGAGTGTACAGGCCGTGACGGCAAGTCCGATCCCCTGGTTTCCATGGATGAGAAGGAAGACGCCATTGTTTCTACCGGTAATGTTTCTGAATTGATTGAACTTCCTCCTATGCCGGAGGTAATCGGCGAGCTGGAAGCCCTTGCCAGGGACGGTCTGTCAGGAGGCTGGGCCGGGGATGAGATTTTAGGGCCGTCTGTCAGGCCGGATGGATCCATCATCATGGAAAACAACGCCATGTTCTGCGGAGACCAGATTATCGGCTGGTCCACCAAGACTGTCAGGGAATTTTAGGAAAATCAGTGAAAGGAGTTTCGTTATGAAGAACGTTATCTGTTATATCAATCAGTTCTTTGCAGGCATTGGCGGCGAAGACAAGGCTGATTATGAACCGGAAATCAGAGACGGCGTCATGGGACCCACAGCAGCCATCAACCAGATGCTGGCAGAGATTGACGCCCAGGTTACCACCACCATTATCTGCGGTGACAACTTTATGAGTACACACAGGGATGAAGCCATTGAGAGGATTCTGACCGCATTAGAGGGCAGGGAGTTTGATCTTTTCCTGGCCGGACCAGCCTTCCAGGCAGGCCGCTACGGAGTTGCCTGCGGTGAGATTGGAAAAGCGGTTTCCGCCAGGTTCGGCGTACCGGTCATCACATCCATGCATGCGGAGAACCCCGGTGTTGAGATGTTTAAGAAGGATATGTACGTCATGACAGGCAGCCATTCCGCAGCCAGCATGAAGAAGGATGCAGGCGCCATGGTAAAGCTGGCTGATAAGCTGTTAAAGGGCCAGACACCGGAGGGACCGGATGCAGAGGGCTACTATGCAAGAGGAATCCGCCACCAGGTATGGCGCGAGGACGGCGTGGCAGCAGCAGACCGCGCAGTGGATATGCTCATTGCCAAGGCTACAGGACAGCCCTATCAGTCTGAGCTGATTATTCCCAAGAAGGACCTGGTACCCATTGCACCGGCTCTTAAGGACTTAAAACATGCCAGGATCGCATTGGCCAACACCGGCGGTATTGTTCCTGTGGACAATCCGGACAGGATTCAGTCCGCATCTGCAACACGCTGGGGCAGATATGATATTTCCAAGATGGACCGCTTAGCAGGCGGCGAGTTTAAGACAATCCACGCTGGTTTTGACCCGGCGGCTGCCAACGCAGACCCCAACGTCATTATGCCTGTGGATGTTATGAAGGAATTCCTGAATGAGGGCAAATATGGTTCTCTCCACGATTATTTCTATTCAACCGTAGGAACCGGAACCACACAGGGAGAGGCCAGAAGAATGGCCAAAGAAATCATACCGCTTCTAAAGGAGGACCATGTGGACGCCGTCATCATGGTCTCCACCTGAGGGACCTGTACTCGTTGCGGGTCAACGATGGTAAAAGAATTTGAGCGCGCAGGTTTCCCTGTTGTACTTATGTGCAACCTTCTTCCGGTTGCCCAGACGGTTGGCGTAAACCGTATGGTACCAACTATATCCATACCTTATCCTCTTGGCAATCCTTCCACCTCCAAGGAGGAGCAGCATTTGCTGCGCCGCTCCAGAGTGGAGGCAGCGCTGGATGCTCTGGCTACAGATATTAAAAAGCAGACGATTTTCAAAGTAGAAATCTAGGATACAGGGCGGTACGAAATACGGTTCTGTATGCCATGAGTGATGAGTGGCTTTGTGTGCCGCCTGGCAGGGGGGCCTGTCAGGCGGCATTTGTGTTTGCTTGGGAGCTTATGTTTTCAAGAGAGCTTTTGTTTGGCTGTCCAGAATCATTTTGCCGGCTGTCCGCATGCTTTTAGGAGAAGGAGAGGGCCTATATGAAAGACAAAAATCAGGTATTCGTAGTTTCACTAGCAATAACCATTATCATGGCAATATGGGCGGTTGCCTTTAATGCCAACTTTACAGTTGTTTCAAATGCTGCATATTCATTTCTGACCAATAATTTCGGCTGGCTGTATCTTATGGCCATGACCGCATTTGTTATTTTTTCCGTTGCAATTGCGTTCAGTAAATGGGGAAAGATTAAGCTGGGACCGGATGACTCCAAGCCGGAATATTCCACTGTATCCTGGTTTGCCATGCTGTTTGGGGCTGGCATGGGTGTGGGTCTGGTATTCTGGGGAATATCTGAGCCTCTGGCGCATTTTTCAAATCCGATTCCCGGAATTGAGGCTGGCACGGAAGCCGCCGCAAATTTTGCCATACGGTCCAGCTATATGCACTGGGGACTTCATCCGTGGGCAAACTATTGCATCATTGGATTGGGCCTTGCCTATTTCCAGTTCCGCAAGGGAAAACCGGGTCTTATCAGTTCCATATTTGAACCCCTGATCGGTGAAAAGGGAATCAACGGATGGGTGGGAAAGACCATCGACGTACTGGCAGTGTTCGCCACAGTAGCGGGCGTTGTTACTTCCCTTGGACTGGGCGTTATGCAGATCAATGCAGGTCTTAACTACCTGTTCGGCATTCCCACGACCCTGGTGATTCAAATTATTATCATTGCGGTAATAAGCGTTATTTACATCTGGTCTGCTGTTGACGGCATCAGCCGCGGCATTAAGATCATTTCCGACGCTAACTTATATATTGCCATTGGCCTGATCACTGTTACATTCCTGGTAGGGCCGAAACTTGAGATTCTTAACAACCTGACAAACGGACTGGGGCAGTATCTGCAGAACTTCTTCGGGGACAGCCTCATGATCAACAATTATGGAGACAATACCTGGGTGGGAGCCTGGAGAGTGTTCTACTGGGCATGGTGGATTGCATGGGCTCCATTTGTGGGATCCTTTATTGCACGTATCTCCAAGGGCAGGACAATTCGGGAATTCATCGCAGGCGTGGTGCTGGCACCGGCCCTGGGGTCCATCCTCTGGTTTGCCATTATGGGAAGCCTGGGACTGCATTTGGGTATGGACGGTACACTTTCCGTTGCCCAGCTGGCGGATATTGCAAGCAAGCCTGAGACAGGACTGTTCATTGTTATGGGACAGTATCCTCTGGGAATGATTCTGTGCGTGGTATCCCTTATATTGTTATGTACATTCTTCATTACTTCGGCAAACTCCGGTACCTTTGTACTTGCCATGTTCTCATCCAAGGGAGATCTGAATCCGAAGAACGGAAGAAAAGTGCTGTGGGGCGTTGTACAGTCTCTTCTGGCTGTGGGACTTCTGGTTGCGGGAGGATTGAAACCCCTTCAGACTATTTCGCTTGCAGCGGCATTCCCCTTTATATTCATTATGCTGTTTGCAGGGGCTGCCCTTGTGAAGGCTTTGATGAAAGAGAAATAGCTGTGTGGTAAGATAATCAGATAAAATATAAGCGGGCCCGGCGCCCGCAGCGTAAGCATAGGTGTCCTGGATGCTGCCTTTTATTATAGAAGGCTGGCTTCCGGGACACATTTGTTTTGGTATGGGAAGATTTGGGATAGAAAAAGCGGAAAGATAAGTATTATAGAAAATATTATATAAGGAAGGAATTGACATTTTGGTTAGTCAATGCTAATCTTATCACATAAACGACTCATTAGCCAAGCAGAAGGAAGGTGATATCATGTCAACAGCCATTATATGCGCGGTCCTGATTGTCATTGCAATCATTGGAATCAAGAGCTACGCCAAAAAATTAACCTCCGGGTGCTGCGGGGCCTCCTCCCAGCCATCGGTGAAAAAAATGAAAGTCAGGGATAAGGATAAGTCCCATTACCCCTATTCACGGCTTCTCAAGGTGGACGGTATGTCCTGCGGTAATTGTGCCAGCCATGTGGAAAATGCACTCAACAGCCTGGAAGGAGTGTGGGCCCAGGTGGACCTGGAAAAAGGCGAGGCCCTGGTGCGGATGAAACAGGAGTACGGAAACAATGAGCTTAAACAGGCTGTTAAGGATGCAGGGTATGTGGTCTATAAAATAGAAGAAAGCCCTGAGTTTTCAAACAGATAAAGAAAGAAGGTAAGGGCCAGCAGGTCGGCGCTGCCCCCGGGGCTTATATTGTTTTTAATAAATTCCCTGTCCAATGATTCAATATAAGGAATCGGGTCCTTGTTTATGAATTCCGGGTCATTTAGCGTTTCACGAAGAAGGGCCTGGATTTTCTTCATGGAATGATAGGAGGATCGGTTTACAATATTGGTATCCTCTGAGTGGGCAATGATATATAACAGGGTCACAGCGCCAGCGTCATTGAGGGAGAGGCCCCTGTCCAGCTGATGTTTCAGTACAGGAAGAGCTTTCTTTAAGACTGTGTGATAACCTGACAGGGCCTCGCCTCTGGCTCCTTTCATGCCATAGAGGGCATAAAGTCTTTCTCCGTTTGTGCGGGCATTTTCAACCGTCACATCATTAAAATCCTCAAGCACGTCTGCCACCAGCTTCCTGTTTATCTTAAGGAGGGCGTCCGGAGAGTATGGAATGTGGTTGGCATACATGTAGCCCAGGGCGCCGTTCATGGAGTAACACTGACCTCGTATAAAAGCGCCTGCATGGACAAGGAGGAAAGTTTCCTGGCATGCTGTTTCGCAAAATAATTAGTCATGATCTGGCATTCCTGCTCCAGCAGCTCCTTTACGGAATGGGTCCTGGCACGGCTGCACACAAATGCCTCCTGGTTGCAGATAAGGCATTTCCGGGTGGAAAATCCCAGGTCTGTCCGGGATATTTTCATTCCGTCTGTCTGAATCACGTCAATGTCAAACAGTCTGCCAAGGGCAACAGAGTCTTCTAGCAGGCAGAGATTTTCTTTTATAAACCGGGCATCCCCGTCTACTGCCCAGAAATACTCATGTCCCGCATGGGATGTGGTGGAATAGGTGGCAATGATGGGGATTTTCCATGCATGGCACTGGGTTTCAATGAGGCGGATGCCTTCGTGAAAGGTCCGCAGAGCCAGAGGGAATACCTTGACGGGTCCTACAATATTCAGGGTAAAGGAGATGACAGGCAGGTGATGTTCAGACAGAAGCATTCTCTGGACCTCCTGCCGGTGCTCCCTGGCATCCAGCATGTCCTTAAGCGAAACCTCCCTGCCTGTTTTCCATCCGGTCTTTCAGGTGGTTGTTTTCCTATATGGGGAAGTGTATAATTAGGAAAATACCAACAGGGAGGGGAAACATCTATGGATTTGGAAGAACGGAAAAAGGCATTGCGCCAGGAGATAAAAGCGGCTGCAGCAGCGTTGGATGAAGGTTATACAAAGGAGGCGGACCTTGAGATATTCAGCCATGTGGCGGGGCTGCTGGAATATGAGCAGGCGGGGACTCTGTTCTGCTTTGTGGGAACCAGCGGAGAAATTGACACAGTGCCCATACTGGAGGATGCATTAAGAAAGGGAAAACGGGTGGGTGTTCCCAAGTGTACGGCCAGAGGGATCATGGAAGTTCGTGAAATCAGGAGCCTTGGGGATTTGGAGGCAGGAAAGTACGGTATATTGGAGCCGGGTGCAGAGGCGCCGGTCATACAGCCGGAGGAAATTAATCTGGCCATTGTGCCATGTATGTCATGCAGCCATGACGGCAGGCGTCTGGGGTACGGCGGCGGGTACTATGACCGCTATCTGGTCAGGACCCGGGCCGTGAAGGCGGTCATATGCAGGGAACGGATCATGCGTGCGGATATACCTGTGGAGCCCCACGACCAGCTGATGGATATGGTGATATCGGAGCATGGTGTCCGGCGGCTGGGAAGCCGGTGATATACCGGTCATCGGACTGGGATGAATAAATTCTTTCATAAATTACATAAATTTTATAAATATATGTCACAAACCAGCAGTGTCCTCCCTCTAACTTTATAAAAGGAGGCGGAAAGCTATGGAGAAACAGGAAAAGTATGATATGGAAAGGCTGGTTGACCTGGCAGCGTCGGGGAACAGGGACGCATTGGAGGAACTCTTGGGAGATGTGCAGGACATGGTGTTTAACCTGTCCCTTCGTATGCTGGGAACGGTTCCTGATGCAGAGGATGCATGCCAGGAGATACTGATTAAAGTAATGACCCATTTGTCTGATTTCAGGAAGGAAAGCCGGTTTAGCACCTGGGTGTTCCGTGTTGCTGTAAATCATGTGCTTGCGTACAGGAAGCATATGTTCAGCCACCATCCTCTGAGTTTCGAGTATTACGGGGAAGACATAGCTAACGGCAGGGAAGAGGATGTGCCGGATATGACAGGCGGAGTGGACCGCGGTATTCTGGAAGAAGAACTGAAATTGTCCTGCACCAATGTAATGCTTCAGTGTCTGGACGGGGAAAGCAGATGTATCTTTATTCTGGGAACCATGTTCCGGCTGGACAGCGCAGTAGCGGGAGAGATTCTGGGAATATCACCGGCCGCGTACAGAAAGAGATTATCGCGGATAAGGGAAAAGATGGCGGCATTTTTGGGGGAATACTGCGGTCTGGCAGGAGGAAAATGCAGCTGCAGAAGGCGCGTGGATTATGCTATTGCCAGCCGCCGGCTGACACCGGAGCGCCTGGAGTACAACGGCATGGAACAGGGACGGAGCAGGATTGCAGAACAGTGCAGGGCCATTATGGAGGAGATTGACGGCCAGTCCCGGATATTTGCAGAGATGCCCTTTTACCGTACCGGGCCTGAGGCAAAGGAGTTTATTAAAGGGCTTCTGAGGTCGGATGCATACCGTACCGTGATGATGTCGTAGAGGACCGGGCCTGAGGCAGGAAAAACATGACATACAGATGTCATTTTATATGTGATATAATTTTGAAATGACAGATATATGAGATATATGAGATATATGATACGGAGGCACACGGCACCAGGCCGGCAGACGCGCCGGTTATAATGGGGTTTCATCACGGCCGGGTCTGTCTCCCTTCGTTCTCCGGCATAACGAAAGGAAGGTACACAATGACATGGATGGAGGCATACCCGGCTCACAGGCAGCCGGACATGGAGCAAATCGGAAGGTATATAGCAAGTCCCTGCTGGCAGCCGCTTTTGGCGTGGCTGGAGGACACCTTTCATATATCCCCCAGGATTGAGTACAGCAGATGCTCCATGCAGGGAGGCTGGAATGTGAAGTATAAGAAGAGCTCCAGGGCAGTCTGTACATTGTATCCAGAGGAAGGGTATTTTATCTGCATGATTTCAGTGGGGGCAAAGGAAGCACCGGAGGCAGAACTGGCACTGAACGGCTGCACTGCGTATGTCCGGCAGCTGTATCATGATACTACTCCCTTTAATGGGGGGAGATGGATGATGATAGAGGTAAGGAATGGGGAAGTGCTGGAGGATGTGAAGGAGCTGATTGGGATTCGGATGAGGAAGAAACGGAGTGTTTGAGTTTAAATTGCAGTGAAGGCAGCAGGAAGAGGCCGGATAATAAATCCCCCCTCTTCCTTATTTTTGTCTTGACAATCGGTTCGTGGCAACGTATGATGAATATATTAATTGGATTAATTCATTAAAATCAATTAATGAATAGGGAGAATGTATGAACAGAAGTATAAGGGGTTTTAATCAGGAGAATATACAGGACATGAACCGTACGCTGCTCCTTAACCTTCTCAGGAAGGAAGGAATTTGTGCAAGAGCCCATCTGGCAAACCTATCCCAGTTAAAACAGGCCACGGTGACTAATATTGTCAGTGATTTTATTGACTGGGGCCTGGTAAAAGAGGTGGGATTTTTAGTTGGAAACAAAGGGCGCAGATCCATAGGTATTTCCATTAATAACGATGACTTTGGAGTTTTAGCCATAAGGCTTGCCAGAAAAAATTATACGGTAGGTATTTTCAATCTGTCAGGCAGGCTTCTGGATAAGAAGCGGGTGGAGCTGGATGTGAACCAGCCTCCAAGGGTAACCTTTGAAGCCATAATCCATGAGGCCGGAGAACTCATCAGATCATCTGAATCCAGGAAAATCATAGCCATAGGTATGGCCATACCCGGTCCTTACAGTGAAAAAAGAGGGCGGATTGAGCTGATGACAGGCGTTTTGGGATGGAATGAAATTCCCATACAGGAGAAACTGCAGGATATTTTCAAAATACCGGTTTTTTTAGAACAGGATGCCAATGCAGGTGCCCTGGCCCAGTACTGGCATAATGATGAGGATTATAAAAATGGAGTTGTTGTATATATTGCAGTTGGGCAGGGTGTTGGTGCCGGTATCATCAATAATGGTGAGCTGCTGAAGGGCTGCATCGGTGTTGCCGGGGAGGTGGGACATACCTCTATCTGTTACAATGGACCCAGATGTGCATGCGGCAATTATGGGTGTCTGGAAAATTACTGTTCATCCATTGCGTTTACCAAAGAGGTGAACCGCGTATTAAGACCTGAAATAGAATATAATTTCCGTCAGGTATCCCAGCTCCTGAGAGATGGAGACCAGGTGGTTACGGATATTTTTCTGGATGCTTGTGATAAACTTTCTGTTGGAATCGTGAATATCATCAACAGTTTTAATCCATCAGTCATCGTAATAGGAGATGAAATGTCCCATATCCTTCCTTCCGTCATGTTGGAAAGGGTTAAGAGCAATGTAAAGGAACGGGTGCTGCCGGAAATTTATGCCAATATGAATATAACCATGAGCGTAGTTAGCAATGATTCTATGGCACATGGGGCGGCAATTGTGGCGATAAATGATATTTTCAATCATCCGTTAACATATTTTGAGAGTAATCAAAGAGACGACTAAATTAGGCGTGTGAAGACGATACATAAAAGAGGCTGTGGTCTGTGAAAGTGCACAAACCACAGCCTTGTTTTTGTGCAAAATAGCAAATAATAAAATTGGAATGCTGTATTTTTAAAAACTTATTGACAAAATATCCGATCTGTTGTAATATAAACTCAACTTATTAATTAATCCAATTAATGAATATATTCAAAAAATGATTATTTTGGAGGAGGAAAAATCATGAAAAAAACATTAGCAGTTGTTCTTGCAGCTATGATGGCAGCCAGCTTGACAGCATGTGGAGGGTCTGCAGCTAAAGATACAACGGCCGCGGCTGCCAAAGCACCGGCAGCAGAAAGTACAGCAGAGAAAACCGGAGAAGGTGCAGGGACAGACGAAACGGAAAAAGCAGCAGGTACAGAAGAGAAGAAACAATATAAATTTGGGTTTACAGAAATGAGCGCAGGCTCTTTCTTTGATGCTTGTTACAGTGGTGTTGAGGAAGTGGTCAAAGCCAATGGGGATGAGATCGTCCATGTGGAAGGTAAAGCTGACAGCGCATACCAGCTGGGTGTAATTGAGGATTTTATTTCACAGGGATGCGACCTGGTATTCTATAATCCATCAGATGCAGCGGCGTCAGCGGCAGCGGTCAAGGCGCTTAATGACGCGGGTATCCCCATTGTAAACTTTGACTCAGCTGTCAGTGACCTTTCTAAGGTGAACTGTTTTGTAGTGAGCGACAGCTATTCCTGCGGACAGATTGCAGGCGAGGAATTGATTAAGAATCATCCTGAAGGCGGAAAAGTAGCTGTATTGGATTTCCCGGCATCAGCAGCTGCTGCTGACAGGGCCAAGGGATTTGTGGACACAGTCACGGCTGACGGTTTATTTGAAGTGGTGGCGCAGATGGATGCAGGGGCAAAACCTGAGAAGGGACTGACTGTAATGCAGGATTTACTGCAGGCCCACAGTGACCTGACCGCCGTGTTCTGCATTAATGATGAGTGCGCACAGGGGGCCTATTCCGCTATCACAACAGCAGGCGACAAGATTGAAATATACAGTGTCAATGCAGGACCCGAAGCAAAGGCAGCCATGACAAAGGACGGAGTGGACGGAATCTGGAAGTGTACTGCTGCCCAGAGCCCAATCGGTATAGGACAAAAGAGCGCAGAGGTTGCGTATAAGATTTTAAATGGCGAATCCTATGAGTCCGAAATCAAGATTCCATCCTTTGCGGTAACACCTGAGAATATCGACCAGTATAACAAGTCAGACTGGCAGTAGGTGAGGTGGAGGCCTTTGATGCTGGACTGGCGGGAACGTGACAGTACAGTGTGGGCCCGGAGTGTTCTTAGGAGCGCTTCGGGCCAGCCTCCCTTTATTATATAGTATGAAGAGAGCGGGGTGCCAATGGTGAGTGCGGTTTTGGAAATGAAACACATAGCAAAAAGTTTTTCCGGCAACAAGGTGCTGCTGGATGTGGATCTGACGGTTGAGGAAGGCGAGGTCCATGCTCTTCTGGGAGAGAACGGTGCCGGAAAATCGACCCTTATGAAGATTCTTGGCGGAATTTATACCAAAGACGCCGGCAGTATTCTCATAAACGGCAGGGAAGTTCAGATACATAATGTAGCAGATGCCCGTGATAATGGTATCAGTATTATCCACCAGGAACTGATGCTGGCCAGACACATGACCATAGCGGAAAATGTATTTATGGGCAGGGAACAGAAAAAGGCTGGGGGGTTTGTGGACCTGGCCAGGCAGGAAGCCGAGACACAGAGATTCCTGGACCATTATGGAATAAAGCTAAAGGCTGATACAAGGCTGGACCGCTTGACCATTGCCCAGCAGCAGATGGTGGAAATCATACGGGCAGTGTCTTTCGGTTCAAGAATAATTGTAATGGATGAGCCCACTTCCTCGCTGTCAGATGCGGAGGTGGATATCCTCTACGAGATGATCCGCATATTAAAGGAACAGAAGGTATCCATTATTTATATATCCCACAGGCTCAATGAACTATATGATATTGCGGACAGAACCACGGTGCTTCGGGATGGGGAACATGTGGGTACAGTCAGGATGAAGGAGACGGAGAGGGCCGAGCTCATTGCTATGATGGTAGGCCGCGACCTGGCCAGTTATTATACGAAGAATGACAATGCAAAGGATGAAGTGGTCCTGGAGGTAAAGGAGCTGTCTGACGGCAAAATGGTCAAGAAAGTAAGCTTTGACCTGAGAAAGGGCGAAATCCTGGGAGTGTCCGGACTGGTAGGGGCAGGCAGGAGTGAAACGGTGGAATGCCTTTTTGGAATCAGAAGAAAGGTCCGAGGGACTGTCAGGTTCAAAGGCAGGGAAGTGGATTTTAGGAATCCAAGGGAGGCCATGGCCAATGGATTCGGTATGGTCCCGGAGAGCAGAAAGGAACAGGGATTATTTTTACAGTCCGGTGTGCGGTTTAATACAACGATTAACGTAGTTCCCAGATTTCTAAAGCATTTCATTTGGAACAGGCAGGCAGAGGACGGCATCGTTGAAGGAAAGATAAACGATATGCATATTCGTGTCACGGGGCCGGAACAGGTAGTGGGAAAGCTCAGCGGCGGGAACCAGCAAAAGGTATTAATCGGAAGATGGCTGTGTTCCACCCAGTCGGTGCTTATATTGGATGAGCCTACCAGAGGCGTGGATGTAAAGACAAAATCCGAGATATATGCGCTTATCGACCAGCTGGCAGCCAGCGGAATGTCAATCATTATGGTTTCCTCGGAGCTTCCGGAGATTATTAACATGAGTGACAGGGTACTGGTTATGTGCAATGGATACAGTACAGGCATTTTAAACAGAGATGAACTGACCCAGGAGCGGATTATGACTCTGGCCACTACTGAGATAGGCGCTTAAGTTTCAAAACAGGAGGATAAAATGGAAGCAAAAAAGAGTGACGGCATTTTGCCTGGTTTTGGCAGGAATGTGGTTTCAACAGTTAAGTATAATGGCGGAATTATCATTGGCCTTTTAATCATTTGTCTATTGCTGAGTGTCATGACTGACTCATTTTGTACAGTGAGAAACCTTTCCAACATCATGCGGCAAATATCCATTAATGTGATTCTGGCATGCGGAATGACTATGGTAATCATATTGGGAGGAATCGATCTTTCTGTTGGTTCGGTTATAGCGGTATCCGGATGTCTTTGCTGCGGGCTGATTACCAATGTGGGAGTTCCATCTATCATAGCTATTCCTATTTCCATCTGCGCAGGAACCCTGGTAGGGGTGTTTAATGGGTTTGTAATATCCAGAACCACTATACCTCCTTTTATCGTGACCTTGGCTATGATGAATATAGGGCGGGGATTTGCCCGCATATATACCAAGGCAACTACAATATTAGTAGATGACCCATTGTTTACTTTTATTGGAAGTGGTAAAATTTTGGGAGGGGTGCCAATCCAATTTGTATACATGCTGGTAGTCATTGTTATTTCGGGCCTCATACTTAACAGGACAAAATTTGGAAGGAATATTTATGCGGTAGGAGATAACAAGCAGGCCGCGTCTTATTCAGGCATTAATTCCAGAAGAGTGACCATGACAGTATTTGTGATTATGGGAATCTTTGCATCCTGCGCAGGTATTCTGAGTTCTGCCCGTACCTTCTCGGCACAGTTTAATGTAGGAGAAGGTTCGGAGATGGATGCCATATCAGCCGTTGTACTGGGAGGTACCAGTATGAGCGGAGGTGTTGGGCGCCTCAGCGGGACCATTATTGGCTGTATTGTAATCGGAGTATTGAACAATGGAATGAATATCCTTGGAATTGATTCCTCCTGGCAGTATGTGGTAAAGGGTGTAGTGGTCCTCATAGCTGTATTTATTGACTATATCAAGAAGATGAAAGATTAATCTTTCGCCGGAAAGGATGAAATATGTCAGTTATTCTGGGAATTGATTTGGGGACATCAAGCGTGAAAGCCATGCTTTTAGACAGCGTCAAAGGGGTTATCTCGGTAGAGAGCAGCCCTTATGAGGTATCTATACCATTTGAAGGGTATGCGGAGCAGAATCCGGAGACATGGTGGCTGGAGACAAAACAGGTACTGGGGCGTTTGAGAGATAAAAATGAACAGGAATTCAACGAGATTCAGGCAGTGGGTTTTTCAGGTCAGATGCATGGAATCGTGGTGGCAGACTGTGAGGGAAAGCCTCTTAGGCCAGCTATTCTATGGCTGGACCAGCGATCCAGAAAAGAACTGGAGTCCATTAACAGCGTGCTGGATTTCAGGGAAATGGGAGAGATATTTAGAAACAGGGCATTTACCGGATTTGCCTTCCCGTCCCTTATGTGGCTGAAAGAGCATGAGCCGGAAGTGCTGCTAAAAGCCGGGGTAGTCCTGATGCCAAAGGATTATATCCGATTCAGGATGACGGGCAATCTGGCGTCGGATGTGACGGATGCTTCAGCTACCGCATTGTTTGACACAGCTAAAAGAGACTGGGCCTTTGGTATCATTAAAAAGTTTGGACTTCCCGAGGAGATATTTCCTGTCTGCAAAGAGTCCATGGAGGTGGCAGGGACAGTTACCAGACAATGCCATGAAGAATGTGGACTTAAGGAAGGAATTCCGGTTGTATATGGCAGCGGGGACCAGATGGCCCAGAGCATTGGAAATGGAGTATTCAGGGAAGGTGAGGTCATCTCAAATATAGGTACCGGGGGCCAGATATCCGCTTATATAAAGGAAGCAAAATATGACAGAGAGCTGAGGACCCATACCTTTTGCCATGCCCTGGATAAGGCATACACTATATACGGAGCTACTCTTTGCAGCGGAATGTCCTTAAATTGGCTGAAAAATAAAGTGCTGGGCATAGAGGATTTCAACAGCATGAGCCACATGGCCCAGGAGATAGATCCGGGCTGCAGAGGTCTGATATTTCTCCCATATCTGTCCGGAGAGAGGACACCGCATATGAATCCCAGTGCAAAAGGAATGTTTTTTGGTCTCAGTTTATGTCAGGACAGACGTTATCTGACCCGGGCCGTCATGGAAGGAGTGACGTTTAGTCTGAGAGATTCGCTGACTATTTTTGAGGAGCTGGGGATCCAGTGCGAAACTGTCATTGCTTCAGGAGGCGGTTCCCACAGTGATGTATGGCTGCAGATACAGGCGGATGTATTCAATAAAAAGGTAAAGGTTTGTGAAGTGGATGAACAGGCCTGTCTGGGTGCCTGTATTCTGGCAGGAACCGGGTGCGGGATATTTAACAGTATAGAGGAAGCTGCCCACAGGTTTGTTAGTTTTCGTGAAAAGGTGTATGAGCCCATTCCAGAGCATGTGGGTCTTTATGAAAAACAGTACAGGGTCTTCCGGGAACTGTATGTAGCCAATGAGCGGTTTATGATTTAATACAGATGGATTCCGGAATCATAAGGAGAATACATATGGGAAGAGAAAAGATATTACTGGACACGGATATCGGTACAGAGGTGGATGATGCCATTACCCTGGCATATCTGCTGGCTAATCCGGATGCAGAAATCATGGGAATCACCACCGTTACCGGAGAGGCGGCAGAACGGGCAAGGCTGGCAAGCGTACTGTGCCGCATAGCGGGGAGGGAAGACATACCTATTTATCCGGGATGTGAAAATCCTATTTTTGTTCCCCAGATTGAGTTGTATGCACCGCAGAAAAAGGTACTCGGCAGATGGGAACATCAAAAGGAATTTCCGCCTAACCGTGCGGTTGCGTTCATGCAGGATGTAATACGAAGGAATCCAGGGGAGATTACATTGGTATGTATTGCCCCTCTCACCAATGTGGGGCTGCTTTTTGCAATGGACCCTGAAATTGCTTCCTTGTTAAAACGTATTGTGCTTATGTGCGGCTCGCCTACATATACCAGATACGATAATACAGGCGAGACCATGAGCGCTATGGAAAAGAGTGATGTTATTGTTTTGGGAAGTAAGGGAGTTATTGAAAATAACGCACTTATCGACCCTCACGCGACAAAGATTGTATATGGGGCAGATGTGCGGGAACACATTACCTGCGGTTTGAATGTGACCAGTCAGTTAATTATGAAGCCGGAGGAAGCGGAAGGTTTGTTCCGCCACCCGATTCTGGAACCAGTATTAGATATTGCCAGAGAGTGGTTTAAGGATGAAGAGAGAGTCACATTCCATGACCCGCTGGCAGCAGTTTCCCTGTTTCACGATGATGTGTGTTTATTTGAACAGGGGGACTTATTCATAGAAACAGACAGCTCTTTGCTTTCAGGATTCACTTACTGGAAGAAAAAGAGCGATGGGCGTCATAGAGTAGCCATGAAGGTTAATAAAGAGAAGTTTTTTGAACATTTGTTTGAGGTATTTTAAAGAGGAGGTAGCTGGGATGAAATATGGTATTTATTTTGCTTATTGGACGAAGGAATGGTTTGCTGATTATAAGAAGTATATGGATAAGGTGTCTGCTTTGGGGTTTGATGTCCTGGAAATTTCCTGTGCAGCCCTCAGAGATGTATACACAACCAAGGAACAGCTGATTGAGCTACGTGAATACGCCAAAGAAAAAGGGCTTGTTCTAACAGCTGGTTATGGACCTACTAAAGCAGAAAATCTGTGTTCAGAAGACCCGGAGGCAGTGAGACGGGCCATGACATTCTTCAAGGACCTGCTTCCAAAGCTGCAGGTAATGGATATCCATATCCTGGGAGGGGGATTATATTCCTACTGGCCCGTGGATTTTACCATTAATAATGACAAGCAGGGAGACCGGGCCAGGGCTGTCAGGAATCTGAGGGAATTGTCCAAAACAGCGGAGGAATGTGACGTGGTGCTTGGAATGGAGGTACTGAACCGCTATGAGGGGTATATTCTTAATACCTGTGAAGAGGCAATTGATTTTGTCGATGAGATTGGAAGCAGCCATGTAAAAATCATGCTGGATACTTTCCATATGAATATTGAAGAGACAAATATGGCTGATGCAATCCGCAAGGCGGGAGACAGGCTGGGACATCTCCATCTGGGAGAACAGAACCGCCTGGTGCCGGGAAAAGGCAGCCTGCCATGGGCTGAGATAGGGCAGGCGCTCCGTGATATTAACTATCAGGGAGCCGCTGTCATGGAACCTTTTGTCATGCAGGGAGGGACCATCGGTTCTGAGATAAAGATATGGAGAGACATGGTGCCGGATCTTTCTGAGGAAGCACTGGACAGGGATGCAAAGGGTGCGCTGGAATTCTGCAGGCATGTGTTTGGTATCTAAACGGCTGTTTCGCAACAATTACAGTATTAACGAATTTTTCCTGTCCAGATACTCATTCAGATATCCCGTAAAGAGAGCCATGTTCTCCAGCGATATCCTGGAAGGGGTGTTATGTTTCAGCATATAGAGGGTACGCCGGGGAGGAGCCGGTGACAGGGGCAGTATCCGGACAGGGTACTGCTTTTTTAGTCCCATGGCCGTGGTGGAGGGCATGATGGTCCAGTAATCCCCGGCTTCCAGGAAATCATTCAAAATGGAAATACTGGTGGCTGTCACCAGGGGTCGGGAGCCGGATCTGATATACCGGTCGTGCCACAGCTTAAACTGGGGACCCCATCCGATATTGCTGTTGGCGGAGGAGCCGGGAAAAAGCTCCCTGTCAGGAGGCACGGTTTT
>OASZ01000576.1_pt1 | contig 28310 bp, 16 predicted proteins | sample 1501241 | NCBI WGS metagenome assembly OASZ01 (sample SAMEA2579926, study PRJEB22360) | human gut metagenome | biome: human gut; feature: human-associated habitat; material: faeces | place: Denmark | collected 2008/2010 | reverse complement strand
TGCTGCCATTGGCTCTCCTCCTTTCAGCAGATTTCTTTGACTTCTGTTCAGTCATCGACGGACGGGAAACCCCGTCCGCGCTCTACACTCCGACTTTGTCGTCGTTTGTCAGCCCTTGCGGGCTTGGTGCAAGCGAACGTAAGCTCGCTGCATCATATTCAATATGCTGGATTTTTCAGGAGAGAGTAAAAAAATAAGAGATTTTTCATTTTTTTTGTAAAAAAAGAGCCCTTCCTCCCCGCACCTAAAGGCATGGGGTTTCCGGGCTTAAAATTTATTATGAATGACACGATTAGAAGCATTACGAAAAAACCAAATTATTAAAGCCTGCAGCCAGTCTTCGCTCGTTTCACATCAACAAAGCAGTAAATTGTCTCTTTCCAAATGCAGCGATAGAACAAAATTTCGCAGTTCTGCGTTTAACTGGATGATACGGTAGAAAAATGCTAGCCTATTAGCGCTAGTATTTTTCTATTTTTAATTTTTGACATATTAAACACCGAACCAAAACGACGAAGCAAGAGCGGTGCCTAAGGCATCGCTCTTGCTCTTTCTCTTCTTTTGTCTTCTTTTCCATCTTTTTTTCTGTACATCTTAAGGCCTACAGCTGCCACAAGGTTCATACCCCTCAGCAATCAGTTCATCTCTGCTGCCGCTGAATTCTTCTTTATTTTTTGCTTTTATTTTTTTAACACTTTTGCAATCAGGTTTGTGAAATTTTCCGGTGTTTGTATTAATAACTAGCGCTTCGCGCTCGTTACCAGACTTCGAACGTGGATTCAGACCCGCGTGCGAAGTTAAAACCGGAACATTTGACCCGCGGACGACTTTTTGTCGGCCGGTGATTCCCCGTTCTTCGTTGATTACAAATTCAGCCTGTTCTGCATTGTCTGTGTCAGCATTTTCTACTACCGCATTTCCATCGTGAACCTCGCATGACTTAAGTCACGCGTTTCAAGTAATGTGTCATGCCCCCTCTACCTTTTTAATCGGTAAAGCGCCCTGTCTCTGAATACGGTTTAAGCTTAGTTAGAGCACCCCGAAGGATACTGAATCTCTGAATCTGACGAAACAGAGACCCACACAAAAACTAGAACATAGACAGGTGGACAAATACATCTCTAAGCTGCGGAACACTCTTTTACAAGTATCCGCAGCGTTGATAATGTACAGGAGGTTCTACGCCCAACGTCAGGAACTTTTGCCTTTACGCGGGACTCTTCCGTCGCCGGAAGAGATTTAAGGAGTTCACGGATAAAATATCTGGCGCCGATATTGTAGCTGGCGCTCAGGTCGCAGTTATACTGCTTGCCTGTCGTGAACGTTGCAAGTGCATGATTGTTATCATCTCTGGTAACGCTTCCGCTTCCATCAAAAGCAAGAGCACTTGTTTTCCATGCACAGATTGTTGCAATCCTTATACCGAGGAGATGTGCTTTTTGTTCTGCTTTCTCACGGATGATTCCGTGATTCCACATAGACAATTTCTGCGCTTTACTGCCCCGTTTCTTGCATCCCTTGAAATTCAGATGCTCCATTACGATAGCATCTACGGAATGCTGGGATGCAAATTCTACGATTGCCGCCGATATTTTCTTTGCACGGTCTTCGTTTAAACGTTTTACGTAAGCCCAAAGACCTCTGGCACTCTTTGGACCATACTTGGACTGTTTACGACGTGTTCTGTTCATAGCATGAATCATCCGGTCTTTGTCACTTGTAAAATCAATAAATTTTCTTGCAAGGATAGTTCCATCAGCTTTCATTATGCTGCATACGGCATCCGTATTAATACCAAGGTCTACTGCACAGATAATCTGTTCTGCAATAGGCGTATCGCTTAAAGTTACGACTTCTGTAAAAGAAAATCTCAGATAATATTTGTTATGTATTTTTTCTAAAACAGGGGCGCTTTTATCTTCACAAGCTCCCCAGTATTTATTTATATAATTAATATCGGTTTTTCTTAGCATGACAGGAATCCATACCCAGTCGTTATTCTGATATAATTTTAACCATCGGATATTGTCATTACCCGGATTCATACATTTTGGATATTTGGCATTTTTAGGTGCGTCTTCCTTGTACATATTTTTATTGTAGAAGACCGGCATTGCGTGTCTGTCCATTTGTAACACCGGGGCATTTCCTTTCTTTCCATTATTCTCCCAGTTCTTGTAATTGCTGCGATAGCTGCTTACAGCACCGATTGCTTCAGCAATAACTGCTCTTTTGAGATATGATGGAAATTTATAGAACTCTGACCCCTTGACGTCAAATGGATATTTTGGATTTGGATTGCTTTTGGTTGAGTGGATTAATTTCTCTACAAAACTTTTCTTTTGTACTTGAGATTCAATTGACGAAATATCAACCCATTCTTTATTACATACATCAACAACGAAGGCAAGTGCCCTGCGGTAAATCTGTACTGTGTTTTTTATATCTGTATTTGATAAAATTTCTACTTGATAGCTTGAAGTAATTTCCATACGAGGCACCTCCTTCTATAAAAATTTGTCTTTCAATTTCTTACATTTAATATGCCGAAAAAATCCAAAAGGAGACGATTTTTTGCGAAAAATTTTTGCAGAAAATAAAAATTTCTCTATGCCGAAGCATAGAGAAATTAGTGATAACTCAGAGCAAAGTTCTTCGTTACCAGATTCGCTTACGCTCATTGATACCGCGAGCTACACTCGCGTGTACCATGCGAAATTTCCAACAGTATAGCATTTTCTTGCGAAAAAAGAAAGACCCGGAGCTTTTCTCCGGGTCTTTCACCTTACGCCGCGCTATCGCGTTTTGGAGCCACTGCTCCTTTCAGTCTTGAAGAAAATAGTGTGTATACGGCATCGTTCTTAATTTCATCAGACATTTTACTAAACATATCAAATGCCTTCAGCTTATATACGACTGCCGGGTCTTTCTGGCCATATCCAACAAGTGAAATATTCTGTCTTAAAATTTCCAGGTCATTAATATGCTGCATCCATTTGACGTCAATGCATCTTAAAATGATTTGGCGTTCAAATTCCCTGAACATATTGATATCCGGCCATTCTCTTTCGCGGTCACAATATTTATTTTTAGCTGCTTCAATGTAAAGTTCTGAAAGGTCTTTTTTGGTCATTCCAGGTGTGTAATCAGGTGATTTGATACCAAAGACCAGAACTTCAATCTCTTTTTTAATGTCTTCATACTCAGCTTCTGACACTTTTTTATTATCGCAATATTTATCGATAATCATATTGACAGAGTCCTGAATCATGCTAATCATGGTAGAACGTGTATCAGCCTTTTCAAGGATTGCATCACGCTCCGCATAAATCAGCTCTCGCTGTTCATTGTTTACCTTATCAAATTTAAGTACATTCTTTCGTGCCCCGAAGTTATTATCTTCAATAACCGTCTGGGCTTTTTTTACAAATTTGTTTACGGTGTTATTTTCAAGGCTGTCATCGTTCTTCATACCTGTCGCGGAAAGAACATTTTTCATCTTTTCAGAACCGTAAAGTCTCAGCACTTCATCGTCCAAGGAAAGGAAGAATACAGACTCTCCAGGGTCGCCCTGTCTTCCAGAACGTCCTTTCAGCTGGTTATCAATTCTTCTTGACTCATGACGCTGTGTTCCGATGACCTTAAGGCCGCCTGCTGCACGCGCTTCATCATCAAGCTTAATGTCTGTACCTCGTCCGGCCATATTGGTCGCGATGGTAATAGAGCCTTTTGTTCCGGCCTTTGCGATGATTTCTGCTTCTTTTTCAATCAGCTTTGCATTTAAGACTGTATGTGGCAGGCCTTCATCTTTCAGCATCTTATCAAGGATTTCTGAATCCTGAATGGTAGATGTACCTACCAGAATTGGCTGTCCTGTTACATGTGCCTTCTTGATTTCATCAACAACTGCCTTGAATTTTGCTTCCCTTGTCAAGAACATACGGTCAGGGAGGTCTTCCCTCTGTACCGGTCTGTTTGTCGGAATCTTTACAACGGACATGTGATAAATATCCTTAAATTCTTTCCTTTCGGTTGACGCAGTACCGGTCATACCGCATTTCTTCTTATATTTATTAAAGAAGTTCTGATATGTGACAGTTGCATATGTGGATGTTTCTTCCTGTACCTCAACGCCCTCTTTGGCTTCAAGAGCCTGATGGAGTCCATCTGAATAACGGCGTCCCGGCTGAATTCGTCCTGTTGATGAGTCAACGATTAATACTTCCCCATTTTTTACAACGTAATCTTTATCTCTCTTCATAAGGTTATGTGCTCTCAGCGCTGCAAGGATGTTGTGATACAGCTCTGTATATTTTCTGTCAGAGAGATTGTCAATACCAAAATACTCTTCACATTTTTTGATGCCCTGAAGTGTCAGGGTTACAATCCTGTGTTCCTCGTCAACGGTATAGTCTCCGGTTTCGGTTGCTCTTTCGCCGGCAAGCAGGTCTACTTTTGTAAGCTCCTGTGTTTCACCTTTTTCAAGCTTTTTCGCAAGCTCGTTGCATGCGGTATATAGTTTTGTTGATTTTCCACTGACTCCGGAGATAATAAGCGGAGTTCTCGCCTCATCAATAAGCACGGAGTCAACCTCATCAATAATACAGTAATTAAATCCACGCTGCATCTTGTCTTCCAGGCGCTGAGCCATATTATCCCTCAGATAGTCAAATCCGAGCTCTGTATTTGTGATATATGTAATATCTTTTGCATATTCTTTTTTCTTTTCTTCCGGTGATGTTGTCTTTAAAATACATCCAACGGAAAGTCCCATGAAACGATGGATTCGTCCAATGTCTTCTGCATCACGTTCTGCCAGATAGTCGTTAACGGTTACGACATGAACGCCTTTTCCTTCAAGTGCATTAAGGTATGCAGGCATAGCTGCAATCAACGTCTTGCCTTCTCCAGTAGAATGTTCCGCAATTTTCCCTTCATTCAGCACAATCGCGCCCATAATCTGCACTTTATACGGTCTTAAGCCAATCGCCCTGTAAGCCGCTTCTCCTACTGCTGCATATGCATCCGGCAAAATCTGTTCAAGAGTTTCTCCGTTTGCAAGTCTCATCTTAAATTCATCTGTTTTTGCTTTCAGCTCGCTGTCTGACAGCCGCTGCATATTTTCCATTTTTGCGTATACCTTATCTGCCTGTTTCTTCAGCTTATTAATTTCTGACATTTTTATCTCCTTTTTTTAGTCTATTTTTAACGGTCTTGTAAGGCCTTCAATTTTTCTCAGAATTAATATGCTGGATTTTTATTTTTTTTATCGTTTTTTACGAATTTTTTTTATTTTTTTTCTGAACACAAAAAAAGGCCAGCGGAAAAATCCGCTGGATGCCAGAAAAATATGTTATTTTCTCACACTGTATTCCTTTACAGCAGTATTATTGCTATTCACAAACTGCCATGACACAGCCCCGAAGAACGGGCCAAATTTCATATCAGCACACGCATCGCCGCTCATCACCACAGTAACGTTATCATCACTGCATACATGCAATGCCTTTTCATAAAATTCGGCATTCTCACCGACAGAAAAACGAAATACATCTTCGCTTCGCAGAGACTGCATTGTGAAGTTGATTTTATCGCCAGCCATTTCAATGCCAATTACCTTTCCGGATACTACATAAAATGGTTCTTTTCTGTCACAGCCTTTAAGATGAAAGCCCACAAGGTCTTTTTCTTTAAATACCGTAAAAATCTTTGCGCTTCTTTCTGCCTTGTCCAGACGATACATCTCACTACAGCCCTGGCTGTATTTCACGCCCTCTTCAGGAATATTTTCCATATCAATGCCATCAAAAAGAGAACCCTGTTCAACATTATTCATATTTTTACTCCTTTCTTCCTTTCTTTAAGCCGCTTTTGCTAAACCTGAATACATTTTCATCATATGCAGCATATATTCCGGATGAGCATTTATGATTTGTTCTGCTTCAGCAAGTGCCTTTCCTGCATTGGCTTCATCAATTCCGGCTTTATATTTTTCATAAAATGAATAAGCTGCATTCATAAATGAACCAGAAGCTTTTGTCTCCTCACATACAGCTTCATAAATCACGCTTCCAAACTCAGCAGCAAACCGACATGGATTCTGTCTGTTGTATTCTGCAAGTAACTTCATTCCCTCAGTCTCAAAGGAATCAATATTGTCAACAAACTGTTCAAACATCGTCCAAGCCTCCTGGAAAGCCTTTCCCGCTTTTTTGTATTCCGTACGGGCTGTATTCTGGTCAAGTTTGGACTCTCTGTCTGCTTCTTTAATAACAATAAGCATAATCTTTTCATAAAATTTGTTATCATACTTACTGTGCAGCTCGTCCACATTCTTAACACACTCTGACCACCCGTCATCGGTGTTATTCTTGCGGACTTTATTAAATTCCTTCCAAACCTTTCCAAATACCTCATGAGTTTCTTTTTTGTCTAACATATTGTTTTCCACCTTTCTTTGTTGTTTTTACTCTTTCAATATGCCGAAACAAAACATTGTTAGAAAGCGGGGTGTATTTTGCATATTAAATTAAAAAGCAAAAAGAAGGTGACAAAATGTCAGATAAAGACCAATTATTAAAACAACAGCGTGAAGAAATAGAAAAATTAAAGAAAGAACTGCAGGACGCATCGAAGCCGTCTTCAATGTTTTCTGTATTCAAGAATACAATGAAAAGAAACGTCCATGACTTTTTCATACGTGAAGACAAGATGAAAACAATGGACTCAAAAATCAAAGACCTGGAAGCCGAACTGGCCAAAAAGGAGGAAGAACTAAGCAGGACGTCAGCCGAACTGTTTGCCGCCAATCTTACAAACGGAGACATACCAGAGAGTAATGACAGTGACAATGACGGGAAAAACAGCGATAGCAAATCATCGGATGACGACAACGGATTCCCTGATTTTGATAACATGGATGATGATTTTATGCGTGACTTCCCACAGAACCGCGAAGAGGCAGTTAAACGTTATTTTGGAAAAATAGACCTTACATCGTTAACGGGAACGCAGCAGGAAGTTGAAACGCCAGAACCAGAGGCGACGCCTCAGCCAGCAGATATCCATCAGGACAAGCAACCCGAAGAACCGGCAGAACAGCCGCAACCTGCAGAAGCACCAGTTCAACAGCAAAAGCCGCAACCAGTCCAACAGCCTCAGCAACAGCCAAAGCCACATATTGAAAAAGACGATGACGACGATTATGATTCAGGATATAATTCCTTTGAAACGTCAATCAACGAAAAGCCAGTTATTTCAAAACCTGCGGCAAGTAAAAGGCCAAAAAGGAAGCCGAAACGCGGCTCTGAACCAAACAATATACAAAATATGCTGCATGAAATCGCACAGGAAGAAAACAAAGCTCCTGAACCGGCAGCAGACACGATGCCTGATATCGGCACGCAGGCAGACGAGCTTCCGGACATAGATTTAAACGAACCGTTAGGAGAACCGTTATACGAGGATTTGCCGGAAGCAGAAGAAGACGTCTTCAGCGAGCCAAAATTAAAAATCAGCAAGCGGCCGGAAAGAAAAAAGAGACCACAAAAAGAAGAACCAAAAGCAGAAGCGCAGCAAGAGACCATAGAAAAGCTGGCGCAGGAAACATTACCGGAATCTCATCCAGAGCATCCGGCACCGCAAGCTGAAACCGAACCGACACAGCAGAAAAAGAAAAAGCAGCAAAAGAAGGACAGAAGAAACCCGCAAAGTCAATCTGTCAGTGACAACAATACCAAGCCACAAGACGCTGCAAGCGAAGCCAAACCGGAGCAGCAGGCAGTTCAGGAAGAGGTATCCGAAAAGGAGCAGAAAAATCAAGAGCCGCCTGTTAATATACCAGAATCAAACGCAACAGAAAGCGCTCCATCTCCTGCAGCAGATACTGCATCCGCTGATGGTACTGCCTCTCAATCAGGCGAAACTTCCCGAAAAAAATCAAGACGGAAGAAAAAGAAAAACCGTGCAAAACCAATTATCAGTGAAAGCACCCAGCAAGAGCAAACTGGCAATCAGAGCAATGAGCCAGTCATGCCTGAACCGCCATCTGACTTCCCAGACATGGAATCCTTCGCAGAGCCAGATATGCCAGAACCGGAGCCAGACTTTGGAGAAGCACCTGATATTGAGCCTGATTTCGGCAGTGTAAAGCAAACTGAACCTGACGATACATCCAATACTGAAAATTTACAGGCGGTTTCTATAACAGAAGATATTGCAGCCACGCCGGCAGCAATGTTCGAAAAGGGAACAGACAAAAAAGAATCTGGCAACAATGACAATGCTATAAACCAACAATCAGATTTTATACCGAAAGATATTTCAACCATATCGGCAGCATCGCCTGAAGAAAAAACATACATTAAAAAACCAGATATCAACGAAAGCGAAGTTGAAAACGTCACTGTAGCAGACTCGGAAGTCAAAGAAGTTCCAGAAACGACAAACACCTCAGAATTCTTAGAGAATGCGAAGAATACAAGCAATGCTAAATTTGCAGAAGTTGCGGAGGTCTTAGCAAATACTGAAAATGCAACAGAGGTTGCTGAAAGCACAGACGGTGAAGATACCACAAAAACCTCAGACGCAGCAGTAGAAGCTGAAAACATAGAAGCTGTAAGAGATACTGAAATGTCAGAAATTTCAGAGCCGACAGATTTCCTATCGTCAAGTGAATCAGAACCAGATGCTTCCGGAATCAATGAACCGAAAATAGAATTACCTGAGATTTACTCAGATATTGACTTCGGCGATATAGACGAGCCTGACAATATAGTATTCCCTGAATTTGATTATGTAGTAGAACCAGAAATTCCAGACCCGAGCGAGCTTCCGCCAATTGAAAGCAACGTAATATCAATATTTGATGAGGATTGGGATGATGACGATAACTAGAAAAAGACCTGCAATTTAGTTGCAGGTCTTTTTTACTGTCTTCCGTTTTTCCTTCTTCTTTTAGCAGTTATAAGCATTACGGTGATTCCAAATAATCCGGCCATAGCATAAAAAGCTTCATGTGTGATTACACCGGTATTTATTCCGCTTGTTGTGGAAGAGTTTCCGCTTTTCTCTGAAGCGCCGATATCTGAGTCTGACCCGGCAGCAGGTGTCGGTGTTATATTTACCGTATTTGTAAAATTACATTCCGGAAGTTTATTATCACTTCCGTTTTTATACACAATCGTTTCTGCACTCATCACCCCGCTGTCATTTTCAGTAACATACACATCAGCATTATACACTGTTTTGTCGTACGTTGTGTTATTATCGTCTCCAGACTCCTGTGTTACAATGTATTTATATGTACCGGGAGTACTAAAAGAGACAGAGACATTTTCAGTCTCTCCATCTTTAATATAAACAGTTTCAGGAGAAGCCTGGTTTCCGTCGTCTCCTTTTATTGAAACTTTAAATTCTTCATTACTGTTTTTAGCAGTACAGGAAACCGGAATAACTGCGTCAATTGTCCCTGCCGCATAAACAGGAGTGGTCATCAGGCATAAGGCAATCAACGGTAATATTCTTTTTCTCATTATTTTTTCTCCTCGTATACAAAAAATGCGCCCCGTTAAAAACAAGGCGCTGTTTTTCTATCAGCCATTACAGGCCATAAATTCAATTATTTGACGGCATTACGCCTTATATCAGCCGTCTAACGCTCCAAAAATCAGAGTTCTGTCAACGGTATCAGGATATTTACAGGTAGATAAGCCAAGCAGCTTCTCATTATCTTTTGGCAATGCGGTATCATCCAGAAACAACGCATGCTGCTTAATATAATTTAAAGTGTTGTCATTCTCTGTCGGCGCAAAAATCGATTCTTCCGTTGCTTCACACTCTAAAACGGCAAATATGCGAATCTTATATGTCTTTTTACCTACGACGAGAGAACCGGTTCTATGTGAATTAAAGTAATCTTCATTCAAATATTCATCAATCGCCCCAAACATCATGCCGTGTTCCATATGGTGTCCATAAATCAAAGAATAATAATCTTTGAATTCAGGGTCATTTCTGCTGTCAAGAAAGATACTTCCAGACAGAGCATAATCGCCAAACGGGTCTTTGTTCAGATACTCATTATTGTCTTCACCCTGCATAACAGGATAATCTATATTTGTATCATCAACTGTTAGCCATGCTACCATATTTCCGGTAATTTTTTTATCTGTCTCATCATCGGTTTCATATCCAGGCTTATATTTCAAGATACTGTTATCTGTCGCCTGTTGATATACCATATAGCTGTCATATAATCCATATGAGCCAAGCAGAAACAAAACAATACATATCAGGAGGATTGATTTATCAATCAGGCCATCAATCAGCCTGATTATCTTTTTTCCAAAATCTTTCAAAACCCTCTCCTCCTGATTAAGAACAAAAGTTTACCGTCAATATCTGATTTCTTGACACATCCAAACTGGCGGCTGTCATCTGTATCAGAACGAAAATCGTTCATAATAAAAACTTCGTCCTCACCGACATCTATCGGATATTTAACCCCGTCAGCGCCGAAAGTCTGATATGTTATTTCCTCTGAAGGTTGATACCCGTCAACGGTGTAACCGCCATCTTTCGGAAAGTCAACTGATTGTCCGCCAACTGCAACAATCCTTCCAAGTTTCATCTTGCCTTCATCATTACGATACAGCACGACGTCTCCGGTCGTGTAATCATCCAGTTTATAGGCAATACACAAATCACCGTCTTTCACAAACGGAAACATATTATTTCCTGTCATCCGGTGCAGACCAAGAATCCATGTCAGGACAATAACCACGATTATCGTCAGAACAGTTGTTTTAATAAGAAGCTTCGCCAGCGGGCCAAGTTTCTTTTTTTTCTTATCTGTCACTGGTTTTACAACTTTTTTTCTGCTTTGTTTTACTCGTTTTTTTCTTTTTTTGCCGGCGGGAGATTTCTTCCGCCGGGTTTCCTGAATATCAGGAATTTCAGTTTCTTTTTGTCGAATTTCTGACACCGTCCTTTCTGGCGTTAGAATTCCGCCAAGCCGTCAGCGTGTTTGCCGGCGTTTTATGTTTAATAATTAGAAGAGATTATTTATCTTCCTTCTTATTCTTTTTCATTACCATTGTTACAATACCGGCACCACCAAGGATGGTTACGACTGCGAACGGAGCAACCGCCATAATAACACCAGTCGGGATAACACCATCACGTGTATTTAAGAAACCTGTTGTCAAGTCAGTAGAAACGATTGTTCCATCAACCGGAGCTGCTTCTGTATCTGCTTTTGTATCAACAACCGGTGCATCTTTTGTGTTTGCTGTAGATTTGTAATCTTCTGTATTCTCTGTTACAGCGTATGTTGTATCTTTTGCAAGACCCTGGACTGTAACCTGCTGTCCATGCTGCAGATAGAATTTCTGTGTTGCTTTTCCAGCGCCGTCTGTTGTAATAGATGTAACGTTTGTCTGTCCAGCATTTGCATCAATTGTAGCTGCATTTGCTTTGGATGTAGCGTCTGCGTCATCAATAACAACGTCGTATTTTGTATTCGGCTGTGCAGCTGCGATATTCAAGGTAAATTCAAAGTATTTATCACGGGAAGCCTGGTTACCTGTAACCTGTTTTCTCAGTGTCAGGTCAGATGTATCATAGCTGTTTGTAAAGCCCTGGGATTTCTTATCTGTATATGCTCCAGTAGAACCGAAATTTTCACCTACTGCTACGTCTGGCTCGTCGTTTTCATTGGAATGCAGTACATATCCAGCGATTGTCAGTTTCTTTGTAAATGTGCCATCAACTTCTGCGGAAGCATCATTTACGTATACATCAAGAACTCGTGTAAGGTCAGCGTCGTTTGTAATACCCTGATTAGTGCCAGACTCTGTGATAATATAACGGTAAACACCCGGCTCTGTGAACTGTACCGCTGAGAAGTCAAGTGTAGCAGTTTTCATAGCATATTTCTGTTTTGTTGTATCAAGGTCTTTTACATACTGGTCTTTTCCTTCATGTGCTCCATCGGAGCCGTCTCCCTGTCTAAACACGATAGTATTAGCTGCTGCAGCTGCTTCAGCTGTTCCACCGACACCAGCCATTGTGATTTTGTCTGAATCAACACCAGCGAGAACCTGGAATTTCTTTCCGGCAACATCGTAAGCTTTTGCATTGCCTGCGGTTACTGCATATGTAAATGTTGCGTTCGGTACATTTGCCTGCTTGTCCATTACCAGGAATTTATCAAATGTAGTTGTTTTTGTTCCTTCAATTGTAGCGCCATAATTTGTTCCTGCTGCGGCAAGAACTGAAGTTCCTACTCCTGCGAATGCGGTAGCAGCCATAAGTGCTGTCATCCACATTTTTGGTAAAAGATTTTTTTTCATATTTTTGTATCTCCTTATATTGTGTATTTTTTGTTTATTTTTTTCTAACATGCTCAGCTGGACATGCGAGGATTCGCCTCTGAACTTGTCATTGTATTTAATATGAAAAATAATTTAAAAAAAATAACATTTTTGTGTTTTTTATCTGACAAGGGTTTTGTCATCTGGTGATTGGCAAGAAACGACAGATAGACTTGAAAAATTTTCGGTTCGTCATCAAGACAGCCTTGGCTTTTTACACAAAAAAAACAGACAGAACATATTGTCCTGTCTGCTGTTCTTATTCCCTTTCTCTTCCCATCTGCATATCGACAAAGTCGAGTACTCTGTCCGCTTCAGCATCTCTTGACCTGATGCCGTCAAAAGCACGTTCAAAAGAAGGATGGTCAAATTCAAATCTTTCGTCAATTTTTGTAAGACGCTGCATATCTCCATTATTACATTCCTTTGCAACATTCACATAAGCCTGTGCGATAACGCCAGCATCATTATCTTTTGTCATTGTATAGACCTCATGAAGAACCCATGACTGAAGTCACGGGCTTCCGACAGTCCGTCAGGCTTTTTTGATACAGCGAGCTATGCTCGCGTGTACCAGACGTGGACTGGGAGCCCAGTCCATCGATAATCTTGCGACCCGGTTACACCTTCCATTCTGTCGTCTTTCCTGCTTCATCTGTCCGATGCATTGCCTTCCGGCCGTGTCTTACTCAGACTCTCTGCCAGACATCCTTACGCTGACAGTCCTACTGCGGTGCAGGCTTTAAAAGTGGACTTTCACCACGGCTCCCACGCTTCCCCGAGGTACCGCTGCTTTGTCATCTGGTTTCTTCCGTTTCCGGAGTGCTTGTTTGCATGTGGCCGGTTTTACCCGTTGCTGGGTTAATAGTTACTTCTGAAGAATCAGTTTGAAGATTTGTTTGTTACAGGGAGACCGATGATACCGCGAGCTACGCTCGCGTGTACCAGACGCGGGCGGGGTTTCCGACTCCAACGCACGCGTACAATTATTTCAAGACCGACGGACAACTAAAATTGGACGCGGTTTTCCCGCCCGTCGATAATTTTTATCCCTTCGTCCTGGAGCATCTTTACTCCGAGTTTATATATGTTTTGCTGAGCATTGACATCACGGTCATGCCAGGTTCCACACTTCGGGCATATCCACTTCCGGATACTCAAATCCTTAACATCTGTATTTTTATACCCGCAGCAGCCGCATGTCTGTGATGACGGATACCATCTGCTGATTTTTCTGAAATGTTTACCATCGCGCTCCATTTTATACTGTACCATTGTTAAAAATTGAGACCAGCCAACAGATGCGATTGACTTTGACAGATGGCGGTTCTGCATCATGTTCTTAACCGCAAGGTCTTCGCATATGAAAGCAACACAGTTATCTGTAATCGCTCTTGAAAGTTTATGATGGAAATCCCTTCTCTGGTCGGCAATCTTACGCTGCTCTTTGGCGACCTTAGTCCTGGCTTTCTCCCAGTTCTTTGAACCGGCATGTGTCTTATGGTCATACTGCTTTCTTGAAAGGCTCTGCTGAAATCTCCGCAATCTCTTTGCATGGACCTGAATCCATCTCGGGTTCGGTACGGGGATTGACTCTTCCAGGTTTCCAAAAACGCCAAATTCTTTCAACCCAAGGTCAACAGAGATTATCTCCCGGGCATTGATAACGGTTGGAAATACAGGTTTATCAATCACACTCTCCATTCTGAGTGAGATACGGTATGAACCATTTGGCTCCCTGCTTACGGTTGCCGCTTTGATTGATACTCCGTGCGGCTGGATATCAGCTAACGTCTTTCCTTTTGGAAGGATAAATCTGACATACCCGATTTTTGGAAGCTTGACATGCGGAATTCCATCAACCATTTTCAGTTCAATGTTGTTGTTCGTGAAATTTGTTGTAAAACTGTTCCCGTTCGGTTTAGTTTTGGAGGCATACTTCGGAAATCCGGATAACCCCTTAAAAAATCTGCTGTACGCGTCATCTACATTCCGGCAGGCGTTTTCATAAACAAACTTATCCGTATCCTTAAGATATTCCTTTTCTTCCTTTAATGCCGGGAGATAATCTTTTTTATATTTGGAGACAGTCAGGGTCTCCTTGCTTTCTTTGTAATAATCAATGCGTTTGGAAAGGTAATCATTATGCACGACCCTGGCATTCCCAATCTGCTGGTTGATTGCAGTCTGCTTATCGCCAGGAATCAGTTCTAAAAGGACACCGTAATTATGTATGCATTTTCCGTAAGGCTCTAATGCTTTATTCTTCTGCATGGTGATATTAAATACGCTTTTGCCGCCGTTGAACTTAAAGGTTCCGTCATCCAATTGTTCTGCTGTAACTGTATATTTTATCGGCTTTTCTATATCAGCCTTTGCCTTCCTGACTGATTTCTCTTTTTTCGTATCCTCAGCCTTCTTAGCCTGTTTGGCTTCATGCAGTTTGCGGGTTTTCTTTCTGTTGGAATTTGCCATATCGTGTATCTCCTTTCTGTAGATTTCTTATATATTTAATATGCCGAAAAAATAAAAAACGAGACGATTTTTTGCGAATTATTTTTAAAAAAGCAAAAAAGTCTTCACATGCAAATGTGAAGACTTAAAAAATTGCAAGCAATACTTTTATTCAGTTTGTCAGATTCATCTCAGCAATTGAATTACTGAGCATTCTCTGGGTTTCATCCTGAGCACTCTCTGAGTTTCATCGTAAGAATTTAATCCACCATCGTGATACATGCAGTGCCGGGCAGGACCGAGACCCTTGTCCCGGTCGACCTGCGTCACGATAATGCCGGCCGCATCATTGGCTGTGGCGTTTTACAGCGCCTCAGCTAAATCCGGTTTATGAAATGATATAGTATAAGAAGACCTTAATTGGTCTTCTTTTTGTATCTTTTTTATTCTCTTTCTCTTCCAAGCTCCATCTCAACTTTATCTAAAACATGGTCTGCTGCGCCGTCATGTTCCCTTATATAATCAAACTGTGTTTCAAAGGCCTGGTGGTCAAAACAGAATTTTTCGTCAATTCTTGTTAACGCCTGAATATTTTGATTGATGTCAACTTCTTTAAGGACATTCACATAAGCCTGAGCAACAACATCTGCACCGTAATTCCTTTCATTTGCAATGGTATAAACCTCCTCAATGTCAGGAACACCATTAAATACATAACCTTTCATCATAGCCTGGACTTCTTCAACAGAATTTGCAAATCCGTCATCTTCAAGTGAGATATCGGTAAGCTCTGCTGAATCCCTGATATTATTTCTTGCCATGATGGCAGCATCGTCATAACTAATGTTCGTTCCCGGCACCTTGTAGGTCTGACCTAGAACCTGCTCCGTCATATCGTGAATCATCGCATCTTCTTTTCTGTCTGCAAGCCTTTCTTCACGCAGCCGCTCTTCTTTGCGTATTCTGTCACGCTCTAACGCCCGGCGTGCAGCCTCAGCCCTTCGGCGTTCAATGTCTCTGCGTCTTTCTGCCTCTCTTTCAGTTGCCCTGTCATTAGAAGTGCGGTGTCTTGCTTCACGGTTTTCATATCGTGGTATTTCTCTTACCTGCTCTTCAGGTTCTTCTCCGCCCTTCTGTTGTTTCGCGGTTTCAACATCACGTAAAGCTTCGTCTGTTTTTTCAAATTCTTTTTGTGTTCTGTTTTCGCTTACAGTCTTATTTGACCTGCCTTTGCCATATATGTTATTAAGTGCATCGGCGGCATTAACACTGTCTTTAACGATGGAATCAGCTGTTACTTCACGTTCTTTTCTCTTAAAAATATCTGCTCTGGACATAGCTTTTTACCTCCTTATTTTTTTATATATACAATATGACAAATCTGACCTGAAAAAGAAAAAGCAGGCTTTCGCCTGCTTCTAGTCTGCACGAAGAACATTGAATATCATGGCCTGGCATACAAATGCCGCATCCACGACTTTCGAGTCGTACATTTTGTTCCGGTTTTTATCAAGTTCATCAAGACATTGGCTCCACGACAGAGCCTTCCGATAACACCTGTCCGACATCATTGCATCAATGGAATCAGCGACTGCAATTACCCTTGAAAGATACGGGATATTACATCCGGAAAGACCATTTGGGTATCCACTGCCATCCCATCTTTCATGATGTGACAATATCAGACTGGCAATCATGTCATCCTTAGGACTAATCATCGCGAAGCCATATACAGTATGCTTCTTGATTTCAGCAAACTCTTCATCCGTCAGTCTCGACGGCTTTTGCAGAATCTTAACGTCCACTTTGATTTTTCCGACATCGTGAAGCTTTGCTGCCTCGTCCAATGTCAGAAGTTCCGATTCGCTGAGACTCAAAGCCCTTCCAAGGATATCTGCAATCTTTGCTACTCTTCCGGAATGTTCTGCTGTACTCTTATCCTCTTGTGCAACCATTTCAGAAATGTATTTGTTTATCATTTTTTACGCCCTCCTTTGTTTTTTCTTTTTTGCATATATAATATGCAAATTTCAGGCGCAACAAAAAAGCAGCATGATTCCCCCAGACTAAACCGGCATGCTGCTTTTCTTTTCATTATTTTTTCAGGCTGTTTATATCGTATGCACAAACTTACATCTCACTTTTTGCACCGTCCAGCCAAATATTGCCGGCGAGCCGCCAAGCTCGCCAAATCTGTCATTTTTTTCGAAGGATACCTCCCCTTTGTTGGGTGGCTGCAAGCGGCCAGGTTTCCCTATTCAGATGCTCTTCACATCTTTCCTCAGAATACCCCTCGTTATTTATTTTATGTTTTTTGCATGCAAGACGCAGTTCCCGCCCGGCCGAAGCAGGCTTGCATCTCTGTCGACAAATATAATATGCAGGATTTTTTCTGGAATGTGTTATTTTTTTTGAGAAATTTTTTTGTTTTTTTACGAATTATTGCCGTGAAAATTCAGCATATTATTTATAGCTTATACATTTGAATGCTATATAAAAATATAGTATAATAAATACATAAGAAATAAAACTTAAGGAGGGTAAATATATGTATAAGAAACGTAAATATTTATATGCGCTGTTCGCGTTCATGATTGCAGCGCTCATCTGTATCCCGCAGGCATTGCAGATGCGAACGCAGGCGGCAGCCAAGCCGGGAACGGTTAAGCTGTCAAGTATCAAAGCCACTGATTATAACAAAATTAATATCAAGTGGAAAAAGACTTCCGGAGCTACGAATTACATCGTATACTACAAAAAAGCCGGAAGCAGTAAATGGATTAAAGTGAAGACACTGGATAACACGAAATCCAGTTACACTCACACTTCTTCCAAGAAATATCCGATTGTGGTTGGTCAGAAGTATCAGTATACAGTTAAGGCGTATAACAAGAAGACAAAGAAGTCTGGAAGCTACAATAAGACAGGTTTGACAACAAGAACGATTCCACAAACCGTAAAGCTTACTTCGGCAAAGGCAAACAACGGAAAAGTTAATGTTACCTGGAATAAAGCCGGTGGAGCCGATAAATATGTATTATTTTACAAAATTCAAACAAGTGAGTTTACCACAAATTGGACAAAAGTTGTTACACTTGATTCATCTGTAACTTCATATACCGTAAAATATCCATTTAAGAATACAACTAATATTTATACTGTAAAAAGTTACAATTCTGCATCTAAGGTGTATGGCAAATATGACAATAACGGAATCAGCGTTTTCGTAACATCTGGCGGTACTGGTGGAAACGACAGCGACAAAGATGACGCAGGAGACGATATTACTCCAACACCAACACCTGTTAATGCCGAAGCAATGGCTAGTGAGGTTATCAGACTGACTAATATTGAAAGAGCTAAGGCCGGACGCAGTGCTTTGATTTATAATGCAGGATTACAAAAAGCAGCCATGATAAGAGCAAAAGAGATTTCCGTAAAATTTTCACATACAAGACCAAATGGAGAAGACTCTAGCACAGCTTTATACGAAGTTGGAGTAGGCAATAGTAGCGGGGAAAATATTGCCGCAGGACAAAAGAGCCCAGAATTGGTCGTAAAAGCATGGATGAACAGTCAAGGACATAAGTTAACACTACTAGATAAAGAAAATTTATATATTGGCGTTGGTTTTTACCAAGATACTGATGGAAGGTATTATTGGGTGCAATCATTCGCAGACGGCAATCCTGATGAAAAAGGAACTATAATTTTTGATGCTAATGGAGGAAGCGGAGGAAAAACATATATTCTCCCAATTGGACAAAGAATTTATTTTAAAGACGTTCCAATACCGCAAAAAAATGGATATAAATTTGAATGTTGGGTTTACAGAGAATATAATTTGGAAAACTTAACAGCGGCAAACGCCGGAAGTAAAACTCAAACGTTTTATGCTAAATGGACTCCAGTTAGTTAAATTTAGTAAAAAAAAGAAATGCTTGCACATTCTTGTGCAAGCATTTCTTTTTTATTTCTTATGTTTACGTTTTATTTTTTTTGTTTTTTTATTACAAACCATCAACATTGTTCCAGTTACTATAATAAATCCAAATCCAATAAAGCCGTACTTCCACTTACCATCATCACCAGTCATCGGCATTCTAAATACTGCGTTATTTGTAATATCATATTTACAACTGTAAAAATACCATTTATTTGTATATCCCACGTCTTCTTTTGCTGAATTAAAATCAACATTGCCGTATTCGTTTGCTTCATCTGTTGTCATTTTAAATGGTAATGTAAATACAATTGGTTCTTTTAATAATGCATTTCCATCTTTTGTTTTTATTTCCGTAATTTGATATGTTCCTTGGTCAAGGTTATCAAAAAATACGTTTCCTTCACCATCAGTATGACGTATAAGTGTATCACCTACATCAAGCAATCTTTTAAAGTTTGGATGTTTCTTTGAGGTTGGCTGAATGGCTGCTTCAAGAAACTTGATTTCAAACTCAACTCCAGCAATTGGAGTTGTTCCGTCAGCCTCATATTTTTGCAGGTCTACGCGGCATCTTTGTAATTCATTGTACCATGCATTATTATTCGCATAAGTGAACTTATATTCTCCGCCTTCTACTGTATTTACTCCAACTGGTTCTTCATCGAGAACATATTCTGCTGGCGCAGCTTCTTCTGTTATTTTTAGGTATCCACCAATTGGAATTACGATATTTCCTTCATACATATAGAATGGGTCACTTGATTGAGTTGTATCAAGATGTTGATTATCAAGTTTAGCATGTCCACTTTCGTCTGTTCTGATATGCCACGTTCTTGTTAAATTGGCATTATCATCATCTCCGTCAAAGTATTCTACTTTAAAGACTACTCCTTTAATTGGCTCTCCTTTTACTCCTAACTTTTCAATATCAAAAACACTTGCTTTATTATATTTTGGAGTATCAGTAAACGTTACTCTAAAAGTTTGGTCTGCATCCCTTGGCATCGTCACGCTAATGGATTGCCTTGAATAATTGTTTTCATGACCTTTCGGAGGAGTTTCCTCTGTTATATAGTATGTAGTAGTTACTTCATTTATCTGCCAATATCCTGGACGCGTTACATTTCCATCTTTATCCGTAGCCGGGTCAACCCATGTTTTGGTACTGTTATCAGGGAGAGATAAAGGTCCCGCATATCCTGAGGCATCCGTTGTAATTGTACCCATATCGCCATCTCGGCTTGATGTTACCCTAAATACAGCTCCTTCTAGCGTATAGCTGTCTAAAGCCATCATGTCGTCTGGTGTTTTAGATGTTTTTATGACAGTTAAACCTGCGCCAGTTGGAGGAGTTGTTATAGGCGTTGGGGTTGGTGATATCTTACCTTCATTGTTTACAATACCTTCTTTTGGGCCAAACTGCTTTAGTTCGCCTCCATCTTTAGCGACATAGTCTTTTTTATCAAAAGTCAATATAAACTTTTCAGAAGACGGAATGTATCCTTTCGGTGCAGAATATTCTTTGCACCATAAAGTTATCGAAGATGTGTCATTTGGAACTCCAATTGATACTATATTTGTCATACCATCTTCTCCTGATGTTAAATCTTCTCCAATGACTTTCGTACACGCTTCATCGGAATAAACTTTGAACACAGCACCAGCAAGATTTCTTCCTCTTTTGTCTATTTTTTTTAAATGTACTCTAACCGTCCAACCTTTTTTATTTATGATACCTGTTTCTGGGCCAAACGTTTTTAGCTCTCCAGAATTATCCCCAGCTGCTTTTAATTCCGCATATTTCGATTGTTCAAAAGTCAAAGAAAATTTTTCATCTGTTATAGTATAACCATTCGGCGCTGTAATTTCTTTACAATAAAGAGTAACAGTTTTTTGAGATTCGGGAATATCTTTTATGGTTAAAATGTTTGTCTCTCCAGAATCCGTAGATGTTAAAATGCTATCTTCAACTGACTTCTGAGCTGGAATCGTGCATGCTTCATCTGTAAAAACCATGAATTTAGCACCAGCTAAACCTTTTCCGTTTTCATCTACTTTTTTTGCTTGGACTCGTACTTTCCACTTATCCCCAGTCTCATCTTCTTTAATTGTAAGTTTTGTGATTTTGGCCGGATATTCTGTAAGCGTAATAGCCTGGATTCTCTGAGTATAAATTGTATTATCTTTTTCAAATCCTTCAGGAGCATAAGCCTCTTTTACGTGCAAATAGCCAATGGGTAATGCAGGCGCATTATCTCTACGTCTGATTAAATCATCACTTGTGTATGTATTTCCATTATCTGGATTCTTCCATGTTTTAAGAAAATGTTCATCGTCATATACAACTTTACCATTTTCATCAGTCTTGAAATACCATGACTTTTCAGTTTTAAATTTATGAGTATCATCATTGTCATAAGCACTATAATTAATATGATATACAGCACCAGCTACCGGAGCTTTACTGTTCTTACCAATTTTTGCAAATAATTCTCCCTGATAGTAAAACGGTCTGTTATAAATCCATCCATTTTCCATATCTTCCCATTTGGAGTCCCCTCCATTATCTTTGAAATATCTTGCTAAATTAACAGTCTGTCCAGATTTTACAGGAACTGGACCATAGACATCCGTATTCTCAGCGCATCCTGGTATACGATAAATTTCTTTTACATAATATTTGCCAACTGGAACTTCTACTTCACCGCTGACTTTATAAGCACCATCTTCGTTTACATTTAATGGCAGTGTAGTTACTAAATCGCTTTTGGAACAAGATTTACTTGAATAAATACCAAATACAGTCTGCAATTCACCAACACGAGAAGTTTCGAATGCAATAGTGGAATTTCTAAACATTTTATAAATCCTAATTTTTCCACCATCTTGTGCTTCTATATACTCAGCGCCCTCAAATGTTTGATAATTACCTTGATTATCAGATGCTGGATGCAGATAAGCATATAACATAACTCTCGCATCATTTCCACTCTTCTGGAGATAGCAAGTCATATTACACGTATACCAGCCAGTTGCCTTCATAGCCATATAACTGTGTCCGGTAGTACAACTTAAATTAAAATTTTTCAATTTGTCTTTTTTAACAGTAATTCCGTTTGCAGCAGCGAAATCAACAATTTGACTTGCCACCGTATTTACCTGTACCGTACCCCAGTTAGAACCGCGAAAGCTATATTGCCATCCATAATTAGTAACATTACCAGGTCCAGCCTGCACTCGCACTTGATACTGTTTACTTTTTATAGTCGTCCACCCAGCAGCAACATCCATATATTCATCTGTCTGAGATTCTCCGGAAAGCTCATCTTCGTACTTTTCAAAATCCTTTTCCGAAAACTGCATTAATTTATTTTCTGGCAAACCAGAAGTTTTCCATCCTCCACCAGTTAACATTTTTACAGAATGGTAATTCGGTCTAGTTAAGTATAGCACAACAGCTTGGTTAAGATTGTCCGGAACAGATACTGTTAATGTTTTTCTTCCGTCCTCAGAGTCAGTGATAGAACATATATCATCTGGGTTAATGATACTATTATTTGACAAGACAGAAACCTCATAATCGTTATCATAACATGAAATTACATATTGATTGTCATTCTGTGACACCTCCCACAAATCGCCATAACCGCCATATGTATTATCACTTACTTTATTCATCATTAACGATGCGTTATCTGATGTAATATACAGTCCTGGATTAAGTGAATCCGGGTCAATTACATTTACAGTAGTGTTTACATACCAGCTATAATCAAAATACATAAAATGAGAGACTTCATATGTTACCGTATATGTTCCAGGTACATTAATATCAAAACCGCTATCATCGATACCATTAACCTTAAAGGTATGTGGGTTATAATCTAACAAAATATTCTCTAAGGAAAAATCTTTCCATCCGGCAAGTACTGTATATGTTTTTCCTTCAACAACATCTCCTACCCTTTCCGGTACTACGCCTGTATAGCCTTTGTTTCTATTCTGATTAATATAGCTAGGTAACAACCTCTTTGCATCATCAGAACATACGGTCGCAAGCGTTCTATCGTTTTTAAAATTAAATGTTACTATAATAGTCCAAAAATATTCAGGAGTGTCCAGCAAAGAACATTTATATGTAATATCAATACTATTTCCATCTGCATAAGTATCATCTGTAATACTACTTAAATCAGTTACACATTCAACTTTTACATTGCTATCATATGGATTATAAGCAGAAATATCATATTTCTTATCTCTTGTCCATATGCTTTCATTTTTTCTATTCGTAGACTGAAATTCTGGATATCCATCAATTTCCCATATATCATCTTCCATATAATCTTCCGGATTTTCATTATATGAATCAGAATCTCCAAGAGTCCATTCTTCATCATCATTATCCGAAGCGACGTCATCATTGTTTGACTTGTTATTATCTTTATCGGAGTTATCTGGAATATCTGGTTTGTCCGGATTTTCTATTTCTTGCTTTTCTAAGTGTAACGTATTATTTTCATCAATATTTAAGTTACTAATACCGTTTATTGAGGCATAACCTGTAAATTTTGCAGCCGCCTCAGATGTTGTATCAGCAATAACATTAAAATCAACAGTTCTTCCATAGTTAGAACCTTCAAGTCTAATACCATCTTCATCACAGGCTCCAACAATATATGCTTCATCTACGGAACCAGGCATGTAATTTTGTGCATCATCTCCATTATTTCCAGCAGCTCCAATTACAATAATTCCATTTTTGATAGCTTTCTGGATTTCAGCATATAATACAGAATTAGCTGCATTGAGTTTTGCAGACATAGATAAGTTAATGATGCTTACATTTTGATTAATGGCATATTCCATACCGGCAATAATACTTGATACAGTACCACGTCCATCATTCCCCATTGTTCTGATAGATAATACGCTTGCATCAGCATTCTGTCCGACAATTGCCTGCAGCATTCTGTCGCCGTGTCCATTGCCTTCCAGCTCATCACCAATCAAAGATACCCTATCAATAACATTTGCACTTTCTGATACACCGGTATCAATTAGAGCAATTACATTTGTTGCTTCTTTTGTTTCTGCAGGTTTTGTTTCCTCAATAGAACTAATTGGATTCACATCCGCTGTTACCTGAACATTTGTTTCATCAATCGGAGCAGTTCCCTCTACTGTTTCTTCATCTGCAGCTTCCAATGGAGCATCAGGCTCTACTGCATCAATTACTCCTGTTGAAGCAGCGTAATTGTAATACAGATAAGCTGTCATTGCCTGCTCTACTGTTGAATACTGCATCAAATAGATATTATCGTAATTTGCGATAATATGTTCGGCGTCAACGATATTGCCTGCATCTCCTGTCATAATGACAAGTCTTGCAGAAGAAAATAAATCTGCATCAAGGGAAGCGATTTCAGTAGAAATTTCAGCGAAATGTTCTCCAGACTTTGTTGTCTCCTCAGCGTTCACACCAGGTTCTTCAACATCTGAATCTTCTACACTTTCTTCCACATTTTCTTCTTCATCTTTCGCTTCAGCATCCGCATCTGCGTTAGTTATATCCGCATCACCTTCAACAGAATCTGCATCTGTATTTTCTACATCAGCTTCCGCATCGTCAGCATTTATCTCTTCTTTACTATCAATAGTAAGGTCTTCGTTTTTGTTTTCAGCTTCGGTTTCCGTATCAGAATTTTCTGAGCTATTAACCGCTTCGCTTTCTTCTTTGGACTCATCGCCAACAGTATCAGAAGTATCAGCATCACCAGCAGTGTCGACAGTCAAGTCTTCATCATTTGACGCCTCATCAACATTAGCGTCATCACTGCCATCTGCCTTTGCATCCTCTGTTTCTTTAGATTCAGCCTCGTCCTTCTTACTAGTCTTATCTTCGCTTTCAACATCAGCTTCAGCTTTGCTCTGCTCGTCAGCCTTATCTTTTCCGGCCTTATCGTTGACACTTAAATCCTTTGCAATGTCATCAGCGGACTCTGTCTTCTCAAATCCAATTTTTACGGTCTTGTCGTACTCCATAAATACCGGATATTTGAAGCTATCCACTTTATTTCCTGCATCAAATCCCACATTTTCAGCGATTTCGGTTCCGGATGAATCGTCAGTCAGTTCATACAGCTTGACCTTATATCCTTCGTCTGCCTTTGCCTTCACATTGACGGCATCGTCAGCTTTTGCTTCATATACATACGTATAATCATTATCTTTTGTACTTTCTGATGAGATAAGTACATCATTTTTATCATATACATCTATATACTCCACACCATCCGTTTTTTTATCCAGGCGGATTCGCTGTTCCTGGTCTTCACCTTCATTAAGCACAACCTTACCTCCGGCTGTCTTAAGTTTAATGAATAAAAATTTGGTTTCGTCTGCTTTGCTCGTGCTGCCTTCAGTTGAGGTAGACATCTGCGTTACCGTTCCATCATCGTTTACTGTGATATCACTTGCATATGCCGCATATGAAGACAGTATAGGTGATGCTGCGGTAATTGCAGCCATCGCTACAGACATGATACTTTTTTTCAAATTGTTCATCGTTTCTCCTCCTATTTTTTTTATTATATTTTCGCTTCCTGCGAATAAGGTCACTCGAACGATAACGGGTAAAGCCCGCTTTCTCAGATGCTTGCGGTATTATGCCGTCAGCATTGTTTATCTGAGAACAAGGAATGGAGGAGTTTTCTATCCGGAGCAAGGCTTCGAATAGATATCCAACAAACCTTGTATCCGATGCAATTTGAAGTTTTTACAGGCAAGAACTTTTTGCCTGTTTATCCGGCAATTTTTTTGCCGTTATATCTAATATGACAAATAAAAAAGAAAAAAGAACATTTTTGAAAATATTCTTTTTCCTTTTAAATACCATATTATTTTTTCTTTTTCTTTACTGCTCTCACAATAGCTACAATGACTACACCACCACAGCAGACAGCAATTGCAGTTATAATTCCAGTGTTCGTCATCGCCGCAGTCGGAATTCCAACATTCTTCGTATTCACAAATCCAATATCGGCATTTGTCCTCAGCACTCCAGAATTGTTATCACATGTCATCTTATATCCGTCTGTCACTGTTTCAGTCACTTCATATTTGACACCAGCCGGCAGTTTCTTGAATATAATTTTTTCTCCGTGTGATAATGTAAACTTCACTTCGCCGTCAACAACTTTCATTGTCTCAAAGTTTCCATTTTTTTCAACATCAACACTGCCGGGCACTACAAGCCCATCACTTCCTGTCAGCTTCAGCATAAATTCAAAGTTTTTGGATTTATCGCCCTGATTTCCTTTCACAGTTTTGCTTACAGATATGTCATACTTTTCATCATATGTGTTTACAACCGAAATTTCACCGGTCTTTCCTGCCTCAATTTTTCCATTATACTTTCCATTGTCAGAAGGTTTGTAATCTTTATAAGCATTTTCTGTAACCGTATAATCGGCTCCGACCGGCAGCCCGGTTATTACAATTGACTCTCCGTCAGGCAGCTCAAATGAAGCCATGCCATTTTCGTCAAATACGATTGTTCCGGTTTTACTTCCAGCAGTGCCATCAAGTGGATAAACACCTGAAACGGGGTTGCCGCCATTTTTTAGCTCAACCTTAAATTTAAATGCTTTGTTTCTGTCAGCACCATTCCCCTCAACTGTTTTTGAAACCTTAAGGCTTCCGGTCTCTGTTTTCGTGTTTGTGATTGTAAATACCTTGACTTTACCTCCATCTCCTGCGGCATCAGTTTCTTCACTCTCAACAACATCGGAGTTATACCCACTAACATTTTCTTCATTCACAGAATATTTGTATTCTGTCTTTCCGTCTTCTTTAAACACTTCAAGCCCGTCAACCTCTGCTTCCCATCCATTATCAGCATTCAGTTCAATACTTTTTATAATATTTTCATCTTGCATCAGATAAACGGTAATGCTGCCAGGTCTTGTATTTCCTGCGTCCTCATTATCATTCCAGATTTTTTTAACCATTATTTTAAGTTTTTCTGTTTCTGACACATCAGGTTCTTTTCCTGTATTCGTAAATGTCACAGCTGCGTTTTCATCAGCGTCAACGGTTTCTGTACCGGTTGACAAAGACTGGTCAGCCTGTTCATTTGCATTTTTCTGTTGTACGGTCTTAACAGCATCAGTTATTTCATAAGAAGCATAATATTTATTTGCATCTTCAGTGACCTGATATTTTGTATTTTCCGGGGCATCTTCAAATACCACGCTTTCATTATCGGCCAACGTGAAAGTCACATCGGCAGCGCCGTCTTTATCAGATGCAAATGCTGTTTCAGCATCTCCTTTTTTGTATTTATATTTCGCATTTTTTTCTAAATTGCTAAAAGAAACATGAAAAGTGAAATTGTCTTTATTGTCACCGTTTTTGACTATTTTTTTAATGGTTAAAGTCTGTTTTTTTACTTCAGGCTGAGCCTTTTTTGTATTGGTACATGTTACCATCGTTATCATGTCTTTTTGGATAATTCCATCTCCGTTCGTCAATGCTGATTCATAACCATCAGCCGCATCTTCAGTTATGTGATATTTCACACCAGCCGGAATCCCTGCAAGGCAAATACTTCCCTCATTTGAGAGATAGAAATAGCCTTTTCCTCCCTCAATCGTCACATCGCCATAATCTTTTTTATTAGCGAGCATTGCTGAAATCTTATCATCGTCAGATGAAAGTTCTATATTGAATTTAAATATCTTATCATCTGTGGACGGGCTTCCGTCAGCTTCAAGAACCTGTTTTTTTATGCTTAGCGAGCCGGTATCAATGGTCGGTTCTTCTGTTGAAACGTTTGTTGCGGTAAGACCATTTATATTGGTATCGCCAACTATTTTCATATAATAGCCATAACCCTTTTTACCATCTTTTTCAGAATGAAAACCTATCGTAATCGTATTGTCTGAAAAAGATGACATGGGGCTTCCCTTTCCTCTTTTTACAGTTCCCTTCTCATAATCATCTACAGCCGTATATTCTGGATGATTACCGCTCCATATGACCAAAAAGTCACCGCCTGTAAGGTCATACTTTCCTAATGTTACTATTTTTGACGCCCCTGGCACTGTATACACTTTCGTAGTATCAATCCCGCCTTCGTAATCACCATTCTGTACTCCATCAATATCAATGTTATCTGTACGTGCATACTGAATCCCGATTGCCGGATTTTGCTTTGTTCCATACCCGTTTTCTACTTTATAACCTTCCGGCGGGTTTACTTCCCAGCCATAATACAGCGATGAATCATCAGCAACATTAAAAATATACTTCCATTCATCACCTTCTTTCAACAACGTCACGTCTGTCTTTCCATCCCCGTCTTTGTCCATCGTCCAGGTTGAATCATTAACCTTAACCCATGTCCCTCCGACAGTAGAATAAACTGTATCGTCAGCTTTTACTATGCAGGGAAGCATAAAGATTATCAGAAATGCCAGCAGGCAGATTTTGCTAAGCAGGCGGGCTGACGGCGCCCCCGCCTAGCGTAAATA
>OASZ01000562.1_pt1 | contig 29168 bp, 20 predicted proteins | sample 1501241 | NCBI WGS metagenome assembly OASZ01 (sample SAMEA2579926, study PRJEB22360) | human gut metagenome | biome: human gut; feature: human-associated habitat; material: faeces | place: Denmark | collected 2008/2010 | reverse complement strand
TTTTCTGAATTTTCAGGGTTTTACATACTGTTTAATCTTCAATTATCAAGGTTCTCATTTTGTTGTCAGACTCATTTGCTGCAACGGTTATTTATTATAACCGGTTGTCTTTCGTTTGTCAACAACTTTTTTAATTTATTTTTTTGTTTCTTTCGAAACATCTGCCGCTCTCTCAAGCGCGAAGATTATATTAGCAAATCTCAAACCGTTTGTCAACAACTTTTTTCAGCTTTTATACAACTTTTTTCAGCTTTTATTATTTCCTAGTTACAGTTGATATAAGAAAAAGCCAGTGTAAAGAAAACATATCCCTTACACCAGCTTTTTATTGCTTAATATTAACTTCTTAAAAATTACTGCCTTTTATTATTTTTTACTTAAATGCAGCTACTAACTCCTCTGCATCATCATATCCCTGTCTCTGCAGTTCACCGATATACCATTCGGTTACAGGTTCTACGATCGCCTTAAAAGAGTCAATATCCAGTTCATCATTTCCAACTACTTCTACACCGTTCTTAGACTGCCATCTGGATAAGATCCCGTCATCTCCGGCGCGGTTGATCTCGCGCTCGTACTGAACTGCCAGTTTTCCGCATTCGTCTACTACTGCCTGCTGCTCAGGAGTTAAACTGTCATAGATATCCTGATTAATACAGAAGAACAGGCAGTCATAGTTTGCATTCCAGAGAGATACATATTTCTGCACCTCCTGTACGCTGGCTGCGTCAATTGCAGGAAGGGGGTTTTCCTGTCCATCTACCGTTTTCTGCTGGAGAGCAGTGTAGGTCTCAGACCAGTTCATATTAGTTGCATCTGCACCCCAAAGCTCATAGCATTTCATCAGAAGGTTGGAACCTGCCACACGCAGCTTCAGATTCTTTATATCTTCTACAGAATGTACCGGACGTACACTGTTGGTCAGCTGACGGAAACCATTTTCCGCCATTCCCATACAATGTAAGCCATAGGAAGATAATATCTCATCCATCTTCTGACCTGCTTCACCATCAAGTTTTGCATCTGCATCTTCTACAGAATCAAAAAGATATGGCAGAGAAACCACATTAAAACGCGGGTCAAATGCAGAGTAGATCAGATTGCTGTGCATGGAGATCTGTACCGGGTCGCCGTTCATCAGCGCCTGGATGCCTTCAGACTGATTGCCGCCTGTCAGCTGGTCTGCTGCATATACGTCTACTTTTACTTTTCCGCCGGTTGCCTGTTCCATTAACTCACCGAATTTACGGCCGGCCTGTGCCCAGGTACTGGTCTCTGTGGTGGAACAGGTGAAATTCCAGGTCATTTCCGGCCAGTTTAAGTCACTGTGGTCTTCTACCTGGTAAGCAGTTGTGCTTCCATTGCTTTCTGCACCTGCTGCTTTCGCTGCATTATCTGTGAAAATATGTACCAGATCTTCTGCATCCTCATAGCCCTGGTTCTTTAATTCGTTGATAAACCATTCTGTTACAGGCTCTGCTGCATTCTTAAAGGATTCTACATCCAGATCCTCATACTTTACAACTTCTACGCCATTCTTTGCCTGCCAGCGGTCTAATATCTCCTCATCGCCGGCACGGTTTATCTCTCGCTCATAAGCAACTGCCTTGCGGCCTGCTTCATCAACTACCTTCTGCTGCTCCTGGGTCAGGCTGTCATAAATGCCCTGATTGATACAGAAGAACAGGCAGTCATAATTGGCATTCCAGAGAGATACATATTTCTGTACTTCCTGTACGCTGGCTGCATCAATTGCAGGAAGTGGGTTTTCCTGACCGTCTACTGTCTTCTGCTGAAGGGCAGTGTAGGTCTCGGACCAGTTCATATTGGTTGCATCTGCGCCCCAGAGTTCATAACACTTCATCAGAAGGTTGGAGCCTGCTACACGCAGCTTCAGGTTTTTCATATCTTCTACAGAATGTACCGGACGTACACTGTTAGTCAGCTGGCGGAAACCATTTTCTGCCATTCCCATACAATGCAGGTCATAGCTTTCCAGGAGCTTTACCAGTTCTTCTCCTGCAGGTCCGTCTAAAACAGCATCTGCTGTTTCTACAGAGTCAAATAAATACGGCAGAGAAACCACATTAAAACGTGGATCAAATGCAGAGTAGATCAAATTGCTGTGCATGGAAATCTGTACCGGGTCGCCGTTCATCAGCGCCTGGATGCCTTCAGACTGGTTGCCACCTGTCAGCTGGTCTGCTGCATATACGTCTACTTTTACTTTTCCGCCGGTTGCCTGTTCCATTAACTCACCAAACTTGCGGCCGGCCTGTGCCCAGGTACTGGTCTCTGTGGTGGAACAGGTAAAATTCCAGGTCATTTCCGGCCAGTCCAGATCACTGTAATCTTCAATGGTATTAAAATCCTCATTATCTGTGGCTGTAGTACCGCTGTCACCGCCTGTGGTGGTTCCATTTTCAACTGCTGCAGCACTTCCTAAAGCTGCCGGAAGGAACGTAGAGATTATCGGAATATAGGTGATCAGTAAAAGCACTGCGATACTTGCCACTACCATAGATACAACTGCACGGGAGATCTGCTGTAAGGTTACCTGTAAACCATTTTTCAGCTTTACACCGATAGCAACAAACAGGTTAACGCCAACTGGCGGTGTTACCTGACCAATTGCCAGGTTGACGGTTGCCATAATACCAAATGCGATCACATTGTAGCCTAACTGCTTGCATACAGGAAGCATGATCGGGATGAAAATGTACATTGCAGAGTTAGCGTCAATAAAGCAGCCTGCGATCAGGAATATCACGTTGCAGATCAGTAAGAAAGTAAACTGATTTCCTGCTACTTTTGCCAGCAGCTGGGAAGCTGCAGCAGAGATACCAAAACGGGTACATACAAAGGAGAACAGGGACGCACATGCTACAATGAGCATGATTCCGCCGGTGGTCTTTGCAGAGTCAATAAGGATATCCCAAAGATCTTTTAATTTTACTTCTTTATATATTACCATTCCTACAAAAAGGCCATATACAACTGAAACGGCTGCTGCCTCAGTAGGTGTAAAGATGCCGCCGTAAATACCTCCCAGGATGATAACCGGCATTAAAAATCCCCAGAAAGCATCCTTAAACGCATCCAGTCTTTCTTTTGCAGATGCCTTCTGTACATTAGATGGAACTACATGGTTTTTGTGTACTTCTAACATTACCACTACGATTAGGGCAAGTCCCATAAGGATTCCCGGAACAATACCTGCCATGAACATGTCACCGATGGAAACGCCGGTAATGGAAGCATATACAACAAAAGCAATACTTGGTGGAATGACAATGGCAATAGAGCTGGCAGTTGCCATTAATGCTGTAGCGAACGGTGCTGAAAAGCCGCCTCTTTCTACCATAGCCGGGATCAGGACAGCGCCTAATGCTGCTACTGTTGCAGGACCGGAACCGGAAATCGCACCAAAGAAGCAAGCAACGATAATACATACATTTGCAATACCACCTTTTCTGTGACCAACGCAGGTGTTAACAAAACGGATCAGTCTGGTAGAAATACCGGCTTTTGCCATAATGTTTCCGGATAATACGAAAAACGGGATCGCAAGAAGCAGGAATTTACTGATACCAGAATAAATGTTAGTTGCTACAATGGTTAAAGAGGTTCCTGAATACAGGATCGCTGCTGCGGATGAAAGTCCCAGACAGATAGAGATAGGAACATTTAAAACCAGTAAAACGAAAAAGGTGATAAAAAGAACTGCACTTACCATTTATTTATCCTCCTTTTCCATAGCATTATTTTCTGTCATATCTGTTTTTGTGCATTCATCCACACAATATTCAATAAAATGCAGGATCATGCACACGGAACCAACAGGAACAAAGGACCAGAAGATCCATTCCGGCCAGTTTAATACGAAAGTCCGTTTCTGGTTGGCAAGCTGTGCTAACACCTTGTCCATACCGTAATAAAATAAGATTCCCATAAAAGCCACGGAAAAAAGTGTGATGAGAATAATCACCGGCTTTTTACATGACTTTGGCAGGCGCTCTGTTACCAGATTTAAACCTACCAGACCTCCCTCTCTTGCAGACAACGCTGCTCCCAAAAGGGTGATCAGAACAAAAATTGCAACCACCAGTTCCTCTGTAAAAGACCATGACTGGTGGATCACTTTACGTGAAAACACGTTTCCTACTGTCAGTACAAGGATCAGGATCATGGTAGCCGCCAGAACTGCTTTTTCAACCAGCGCTACAAGATCCATAAGCTTTTTGTACCCTTTCATACTGCTCTCCTCCTAAATATGTAATACTTTTGCCTGCATAAGATCCTGTGTTATTTCCGCATTTTTTCGTGTATTCTGTATTCCATTTCCACATCTTTCTTTTGCATGATGCATTAGAAAGCATGAAAAAACCGCCCCTTGTAGTATAAGGGACGGATGATTAATGGATTCTGTCAGAGGCTTTCACTTTTCACGGAAAGTAAAACACCCGCAGTATCGTATAAACATACGCTGCTGCCGCTGTGCGGATCTTATAAAAATAAAGGTCTTGTAGCTCTTGCTCTCAGTCAATCGAAGCCAGCCTTTATTTTCATAACAGGTTATTAATAATGTACGTACCATTGTACACGGATTCGCAAAAAACGTCAATAACTTTTTATTTTTTTAATTTTCATACCACTTTTATGCTTACACACTTATATCATCATATATTGACGACAGCAAAATTTAAATGTACTATCAACAGATGAACATACATTTTTTAACAATGCTGATCCCACTCGATATCAGCTGGAGCAAAATACCTTTTAACTCCAGCATCATGATATACAGCAAAAATAAGAGGAAGGAGATACTTCTCATGAGTAAACAGTCTGCACCGCCCATCTGCAGGCAGCCCGACCATATTATCAGTTATTTTTCCATGCAGAAAGGAATATTAGCTGTTATCACAGTGTCCGGCCTGATTTACAATCTGGGGCTTATGGTCCGGCCCTGGTTTGAAGGTCAGATGATACAGTGCCTGTTTTTTATCCAGAAGGGCCAAAGCCATTTTTCAGATATGTTAAAGCTGGCATCTGTTTATTTTATTGCTATTTTTACTGTTCAGGTAGCCCGTTTTATCAAACGTCTGTATGTACGCCGTTTTGCCAACAACATCAACCGCAATATGAAACAGACTTATTACAATAACCTGGTCCATACAGATACCAGCGACCTGAAAAATATCAATACAGGTAATGCCATGACAAAGGCTTTATCCGATGTAGACGCATGTTCTGAAGGAATACGGAAATTTACAACAGAGATTTTTGACACAGGCGTAGCACTGTTTTCCTATATTTTCATGCTTTTCGCCTATGACTGGAAGCTGGCGTTTTTGTGCCTTATCTTTCCCCCTGTTTCCTATGTGATCGCAGAAAGGATGAAAGCAGTTGTTTTGAAAACAGGAGCTGCCTGCAAAGAAAGTGCCGGCCGTTTAAATGCTGCCACTCTGGACCGCATCCAAAATGCCATTACCTACCGTATTTACGGCTGTGAGACCCAGAGAAATAAAGACTACGAATCCCACCTGGCAGATTACGAAAAAGCTTCTGTGCGCGCAGACCTGCCAGTAGCTGCCCTTCCTCCTGTTTATAAACTTATTTCCATGACCGGTGTTCTTCTCATCTTCTATTTTGGAAGTAAAAATGTAATTGGGACAGGCTGGACTTCCTGGGATATCGCTGCCTTCAGTGCTTTCCTTTCCTGTTTTTCCCGGCTGTCCGTAAAATCGTCCCACGCAGCCAAGCTTTTTAATGCGATCCAGAAAGCCCAGGTTTCCTGGAAACGTATCTTTCCTTTTATGAGATCCCAAAAAGAGGATAAACCTCTGCCTGCATCCAGCCCCGGACAGGTAAAAGCCCGTTCTCTTGGCTTTTCTTATAAAAATAGTACACCGCTTTTCAATGACCTGACATTTAAGGCTTCTCCCGGTCAGATCATTGGTATTACCGGACCAGTTGCCTGCGGGAAATCCACTTTGGGACGGATTTTTCTCTGCGAACATCCTTACACCGGCTCCCTCACTTTTAACGGAACGGAATTTTCTTCCCTTTCATCAGATGTTCTCAATTCTTTGGTGGGATACCTTGGACATGAACCTGACCTGTTAAGTGATACTATTAAAAATAATGTTTTACTTGGGGATAAAAAGGATCTGTGGAAATATCTAAAGGCTGTATGCCTTGAAGACGAAGTAGGTCATATGCCACAAAGGGAAAATACAGTAACCGGCGAAACAGGCATACGTCTTTCCGGCGGACAGCAAAAACGTCTGGCTCTGGCCCGTACCTTGGCCCATCCCCGCCCGATCCTGATCTTAGATGATCCATTTTCCGCTTTAGATAAAACAACCGAAACCGAAGTGTTTGAACACCTGCGCCAGATCGTCCCGGACAGCATTATCTTTCTCATTTCCCACCGCCTGTATCTGTTCTCAGAAACAGATGGTGTGATCTGGATGGATAATGGAAAAGCAGAATTTTCTTCCCATGAGAAACTGTTGGAAGAAAATAGTGCTTACAGAGAATTATATCAGCTTCAGGATCGCCATTCCGTTGTAAAAACAATAGAAATCACTATCGAAAAGGGGGCCGAAAACGATGAAAACAGAACATTCTGTCCTTAAAGTGATCTTACACACTGTAAAACAAAATAAAAGAATATGCATGACTTTATTTGCATCTGTGCTGGGATCTGCCGGCTTTGCCCTTCTCCCACCTTTAATACTTGCAAAAGCCATTGACTGCCTTACGTCTGGCCAGGCCTTTCCTTTAGCTCTGGCTCTGTCTTATTTCGGGCTGCTTCTATTAACAAATACTGCCACATCCCTGCGTGAAAGCCTTTTGACCATCTTCGGACAGCGTATCACTCATAAACTGCGCACTGTTTTGTGCCAGAAAGTCAGTCATCTGCCTGCAGATGCCTTTGTTTCCCATGATTCCGGAGCCATTGCTTCCCGTTTTGTAGGGGATGTAGATACTGTGGAAGAACTTTTTACTTCCGGTATCATCAGCATGTTTACCGATACCTGCCAGCTTTGTGGTATTTTCTTTGTGATCTTCGCAAAAAACCGCGGTCTGGCAATCCTGCTGCTTTTTGTACTTCCTGTTGTATTTTTCTACACCCGTCATGTACAAAAATGTATGCTTGCATCCCAGTTAAACAACCGGGCTGCCATTGCAAAAGCTGCCGGTCATGTACCTGAAACTCTGCGCTGCATCCGCACTATCCACAATCTTCATAAAGAAATGTACATGGAAGAAAAATATAGTGAATTTCTGGAAGACAGCTATAAAGCGGTAGATAAAACCAATTTTTATGACGCTGTTTATTCACCGGTCATCCTTATTTCCAACGCCCTTACGATCGCCATTGTCATGGTCTTATCTTCTTTGAAAAATGGAGAAGTCCAGCTGTTTTTCGGAATGTCTGCCGGTACTGCTGCCGCTGTTATTTCTTATATTACACAGGTATTTACACCACTTGAAAGTATTGGCATGGAAATACAGACCATTCAATCCGCCGCTGCAGGTGTTCACAGGATCAATGAATTTTTAGATCTTCCAGAACGGAAGATCGCGGCAGAACATATTGCTGAAAATAACCTGAATCCATTTTTCACATATCCGATTGAATTTCAAAATGTTACCTTCCGATATGAAGAAAATGACCCGAATATTTTCCAGGGACTTAGTTTTTCTATTAAAGAAGGGGAACATGTCACTTTAACCGGACGCACTGGTGCCGGAAAAAGCACCATTTTCAAACTGCTTCTGGGACTTTATGATCCACAGGAAGGCCAAGTGCTGATCCAGGGTCAACCTGCATCTGCGCTTTCTGACAGCCAGAGGCGGAAGATCATCAGCTGTGTGGAACAAAATTTTTCCCTTGTTCCAGGAACGATCCGGGATCAGATCACTTTATTTGATCCGGCTATTTCTAATGAACAGGCACAATATGCTGCTCAGCTTACTGGTCTGGATGAAGTCATAGGCCATTTTCCTGACGGTTATGACACTCCCTGCAGACCCGATTTTTTTTCCCAGGGACAGTGGCAGCTGATTTCCATTGCCAGAGCAGTGGCCGCCAATCCCCGCATCCTGCTGTTGGATGAGATCACCGCCAATCTGGACGCAGATACAGAAAAAAATGTACTTGCCGCTTTAGACCGGGCTGGAAATGGACGTACCGTCCTTTCCATCAGTCACAGATTATATGAGTCCCTGAATCTTAAAGGCCAAAGCAGCGGCCGGCAGATTGCCATCGATCGGACTCTTTAAAAAGTAATTGTTACAGCTTTTTTCTTATATTTCTCCAGAGAACAGCTGATAAAAATACAGCTATATAATCTGTAATGGATTGTCCATAAATTACGCCTTCCATTCCCCAGAAAAACTGTAATACATATAAAAGTGGGATCAGGAGGACGCCCTGACGCATAACAGAAAGGATCGTTGCCGGAAGCGAATGATTTACAGACTGCATGCAATTCATATTTACAAACAGCATACCGATCACAGGACCTGAGATCATGTATGCAACGAGCATCTTCACACCGTAATAAACCACCTCATCATCACTGATGAACATGCGGATAATCGGTTCTCTTCCTATAAAATACAACACTGTAGCCGTAATACCGGTCACAAGACAGCATATCTTTGTAAAACGCTCTACTTCCCTGAACCGGCTGATATTTCCAGCGCCATAGCTGTAACCTAATAATGGCTGTACTCCATTAGCTAATCCCATCTGCAGGAATGTAATAAACATATTCGCTTTAAATACAATACCGATGGCGGCTACCGGCGCATCTCCATATTTTACCAGGATCTGGTTGATAACAATGGTAGATACGCTCATAAGAACGGAAAAAATAGCGGTGGGAAGGCCGATGGCGCAGACTCTTCCTGAAATCTGTTCTCTCAATGTAAAATCTTTCGGAAGGATGGACAGCTGTCTGGATTTTTTCAGGAAATACCATACAAAATACATACTTGCAAGGATATTTCCAATGGTGGTCGCAATGGCTGCACCGGCAGCTCCCATATGCAGCCCAGTAATGAACAGCGGATCCAGCACAATGTTTGCAATGGTTCCCACTATACTTCCGATCATGGCTTCTTTGCTGGCGCCTTCTGACCGTACTACAAAGCTGGCTGTCGCAGACCAGATGATAAAAGGCGCTCCCCAGGCAATATACTGAACATAACCTTTAGCATATTCATAGGTTTCCCCATTTGCGCCAAAAATTTTCAGGATAGGCGACATACACGCCAATAAAAGCACTGCTGCCCCAACACCTACAGTCAGGCTGGCATATGTAATAAAAGCCGTAGTATTTTTTACTTTCTGCGGCTTTCCCTCTCCCATGGCCATAGATGCCACTGCGCTTCCGCCCATACCAAACATATTGGCAAAGGCCATAAGGAGAATAAAAATAGGATTTGTCAGGCTGACTGCCGCCACCTGAAGGGCATCGCCTGTCTGTCCTACGAAAAAGGTATCTGCCATGTTGTAGACCACTGTGACCAGGCTACTGATCACACTGGGGATTGCCATAGCCGCTACTGCTTTTGATACTTTCATGGAACGCATCAGTTCCTGGTCATTGGTGTCTTTTTTCTGTTGTTCCATATGTTTTACTTCCTTCTATTCCGTTTCTCTATTCTGCTCCATCCAGATTTTTAAGCATTTTCTTGCCAATTTCAATAAAAATCCGTCTTTCCTCTTCTGTAATACCTTTTAGCAACAGATTTTCTGACTCAGCGATCTCACTGGTAATAAGATGACGGATTTCCTCTGCCTTTGATGTAAGTTCGATCCGCTTTAAACGGCCGTCCTGTTTTTCACTGATCCGGCAGATGAGACCCTTGGCTTCCAGATTTTTCAGCGCTTCCGTAGCCGTAGACGGCCGCAGGCCGAATTCTTTTTCAATATCCTTCTGATAAACAGGCCTTTTCCTGCCGTCTACCAGGATATAATTTAAAATATTCCCCTGAGCTCCGCTCATTCCCAGTTTTTCCTGGAGAGCCACCGACCTGCGGCGCAGGCGGTTAGATATTTTATTGATTACTTTTCCTGTATCCATGAATATTAGACTCCTTTTAATATGAATTTGATAATATTGGTGGTATTGATCTCTATTATTTAGTTAGGTTCCTAAGTATATTAAGCAAAAAAAAATTATATGTCAAGGACTTATTGTCATATTGGGATTTAGTTCAATAGGGTCCGAAAGGGCTCTTCCATGTATAAACGCATTCACGGTAATTTTGTCCATTTTGCTCCGCTGCCGATTAGTCAGGTCTCCGGCAAACTCGCTCACTGCGTTCGCTCAAACAGTGCCTCCAACCTGCCAGCTATGCTCACAAAATGGACAAAATTGCCTACCGAATGCTTATTATACATGGAGGAGCCCTTTCTACTGTATTGGATATGTCACATAAAAAATGCCGTACTTAAGTACAATCCCCCTCCTACATGAAAACTGCTTATTGGTTTGCTCCTACATTTTTTATTGCCAATAACGTAGAAAGCCGCCGGTGCACATGACAGAATAAGCATTTGTTTGAAAATCCGTGAGTGGGCGCGCATAGCGTCAGAACGGAGAACCACTGTTTGAGCACGCAAAGCGTGCGAGTTTGGTTCGCAGTTCTGACAATAGGCGGCGCAAGCCCACGAACAAAGGATTTTCATTCAAATGCGCATCTGTCATGTACACCGGCGGCTTTCGGACCTTAGTTGATTAAATCCCAATATTCTTTTATAAAATATGTACTCTCTACATCTATCTTCTAGTCATAAGCCATTGATAATAACTGATCAGCCACTGATAATTATTATAATAAGAAATACATGCAATTACTGTCAATGCTGCAAGAATACCTGTTTTTACAGCCTTATTACCGATCCGTCCCAGTATCCGGATCAAAATGTAAAGGTCTACACAACCGATCAATACCAGCTGATACATAAAGGTCCTGAAACTGGAGCCAAACAATGTTGCTGAAAATCCCATCATAATACGTGACATGGCCCCGATAAATAATGTCCACAGGATACCGGCTGCTTCCCATTTATCATCAAATATATTCCAGACCGCAGCTACCACCAATAATGTGATCACGATCAAAACTGCAAAAGATACCATACTTCCATCTGTATCCGGAAGCCCCCATGAAAAGTCATGATACATGATAAAAAATTCATAATCCGTACACATTTCAAAAATCTGAAAAAGTACCAGTGCTGTCGCCGGGATCAGTGCTTTTAACTTTTTTCCCTGCATCACGATTGCTGCGATAAACAATAAGACACACAGTATCATAAATACCTGTACCGGCTGAAAATAAATATTTGCGGCAGTTGCTGTAATACCTTCTGTTATCTTATTTGCTGCTGTCCAGTTTTCATATCCCGGAACAGAAAACGTACCACCAACAGAACCGCTTCTGATCCTATGTCCCGGCGCCAGCATCAAAAGTGCCAGTCCGGCTGCATCCTCTGCTAAAAATAATACCGCCGGAATATTCACTTTTTTATCATGTGTCATAAAATACCAGAAAATATAACCGCACAGCATACCGCCTAAAACGCAGGCTGACTGCTCTTGGTTGCTGGCATACAGCACACCCAAAATACCACCCAAAGCAGCAATGATCTTTACCCAAGACTTTCTGCCCGCATTTTCCGTAAGATACACTACTGCAGCCAGACACATGAGACTTCCGATGCAGGTATAAACATAGTTGCTATTTGTAAGGATAAAACCAGCTGACAACAGATAGCTTACCGGAAAGCACATGATCAGCAGACAGCCCAGATAAAACGTTTCTGTTTTCAGGGTTTTATTGCTGCCCCCCATCAATGTTTTACTTGCTGCTGAAACAATATACGCAGCCAGCCAGACTCCCATCGTATATAATACCACATCCACTGCCATCCACATCTCAAACGGCCACTGTCCCATAAATGCACCTAAAGGATCTGTAAACCATTTTCCATTTACCGATGTAAACATATATTTAATGTATTCCTGATGATTCATGGTCAGCATGCGTTCCTGAGCTACTACATCATCGGAATAGATAAACATTTTTGTCCGCAGCATATACTGTGTGACCATAAACAGCACCAGGATCACACCGGATAAGATCCAATTTTTCTTGTTTTCCTTTGTTTCCATTATCATTTCTCCTTTTTCTGTTTCGCCGATAAATCTATAAAATGCCACTGGCAAGTATACTATACCTATTTGCAAGTTACAATCATTGATTTTCCTCCCCTTTTCAAGTAAAATCTACATAGTACATCGTTTCGTAAATGTAAAAACAGAACGCATACACTATTTCATCTCAGGAGGACTCGCCATGACAAACCCAAAGGCTACGCTCCATATGGCAAATGGAGCAGATATTGTAATAGAACTGCTGCCCCAGGCAGCGCCAAATACTGTAAACAGCTTTATCTATGCTGCTTCCCATGGATATTTAGACCATCACGCCATTGAACGCATTGTTCCGGGAAACTGGGTGGATGTAAGCTATACTGCATTTGGTCATAAAGAGCTTCAGTATCTTATCCCTAACGAATTTACATTACATCCTGATATTACACCTCTTGACTCCCATCCAGGCTGTGTCTGCATGGGCGGATACGGTGAAGCAGGGCTGGCAAGCTGCGAATTTTTCTTCCCCCTGCGTGACTGTCCGGACCACAAGGGAACCTATCCTGTGTTTGGGAAAGTCATTTCCGGCATGGATGAGATTCGCCGGATCGCAGCCCTTAAGACTGTTCCTGTGGATTTCCCGATCCCAGGCGTAGAAGTAAATAAACCTGTAGACTCACAGGTCATCGAAACCGTGGAATTAGAACTTTACGGTGAGACTTATCCCGAACCAGTCCGGGTGGAAAACCCAAAAATGCCTAAATGCTGGCCCAGGCTGTAACTATTTTACTGCAAACTGAAAAATCCCCAGACAATCCATTTCCAGATTTGCCTGGGGATTTTCGTTATAGTTGAATTGTAACGCATTTTCTGCTTTTTATTTTATGCACTTGTATTTTCCTTTTTTTCAGCAGACACCACCAGCTCCCCAGGATACTCGATTACATAAAACTCATATCCATTAATCACCCTGGTAGTGCCATACACGTCTTTACGTTTAAAACCTTTCCCATAATTAGCATGCACATGGCCATGAAGAAAGTATTTTGGATGATATTTATCCATCAGTTTCAGAAAAGCCTTAAATCCCCGGTGTGGGAGATCTTCCATATCATTCAGCTTATAGGCCGGCGCATGGGTTACAAGTATATCAAATCCCTTATGCCACCACAATTTCCACCGCAGTTTCCGGATACGTGCCCTCATTCTCCATTCTGTATACTGGTTTGATGCCCCTGGTATATATTCCATGGAACCTCCCAGCCCCAGAATACGCACACCCTTGTATACATAAATATTATCTTCAATACAGATACAGCCTTCCGGAGGTTTTTGCTCATATTTTCCGTCATGATTGCCCTTTACATACAAAAGAGGGGCATGGCACAATGTAGCAAAAAATGTAAGATATTCCGGAGGCAGATCACCGCAGGAAATGATCAGATCAATATCCTTCATCCGTTCCGGATCATAATACTCATATAAAAGCTTTGATTCCTGATCTGCAAATATCATTATATTCATTTATCATTCTCCGTCTCTGCCTGTCCGGCCGTCTTGATTCCCTGAAGCTGCATCAGTTCCTGTGCACGCTCATTCATCTCTTCAATCTCTGGAATATAGCCAACCACATTCTGGGCAAGCCAGTTCATGGTAATGATCTCCTCAGCCTTTAAGCTTTTTCCCTGGGTGCATTTAGCACTTCCATCCTGTGCATAGATCAGGCCATCAAATGGATGGAAGCTTCCTGCTCGGATGGAGTTTTTCAAAAATTCGATCAGTCTTCTGGTGCCATTCGGGATATTTTCAGAACATATTACATCGATCACATCTGCTGACATTCCCCACCAATAGTTGACCGCCTTTTTCCCTTTCATGGACTCAATCTCTTCTGTGCTCTTAAAAGCGAGACGGATAATCTGTTCATAAAACTTCCCCCAGTGCCATACCGGCATAGCAAGGTTTTTAATAGTCCCGTCTTCTTTTTTCAGATAAAGACCATACTCTCTGGACGGGTGATCCGGATTGATCATGTCATGACCGGAAATATATCTGATCCCTGTATCATGCAAAATGTCCTCTGTATGCTTCTCTTTCTTTCTTCTGGCCCATTCCAGATGAACCTCTACATAAGGATTGACCATTCTGGCTCCCAATGCAAATGCATTGATATCTGCTAACATTCCATATGTAGGCTGTTCTGCTATATATCCCAGCTTGTCTTCTCTTGAAAGTGCAGCTGCAATAGCTCCCATAAGGAATTTCGCTTCATACATCCTTGCATAGTAATTGCACACAGAAGAATAGGACATATTAATAGAACAGTTATAAAATTTAATATCCGGATAAAAAGCCGCTGAACGTACACTCTGGTTCAGCATTCTGGATGTAATGGTAAAAATAATGGTGCAGCCTGCTTTTACTTCCTTTTCGATGGCCGCTGCCACATCGTCTTCTGTCTCCACATGATCCACTACCATAGTCGTCAGTTTTCCGGGAAATACCTGCTCCAGATACATTCTTCCAAGCTCATGTCCGTAGATCCAACGGGACGTTTCCGCTGTTCTTCCGTAAATAAAGCCTACTTTTAATCCACTGGGGATTTCTTCCTGGGGAAGGAACCATTTTAAAATAGCCGGTTTTTTATCTTCTTCTACTTCCTGAGGATCCTGGATCAGCTCAATCTTATTTCCCCTGTTAGCCAGCTGGATCTCTTCCCAGATGCGCATCAGCGCACGATACATCTCCCGTTCTGTCTGTCCCTTTACATTATCATATCCGTAAACTTCAATATATACTAAAAATGCATCTCCCTCTGTAAGCTTCAGCCTGTCTCCATGGGCCATCTGGAAAGCCTTTGCAAAACGGCCATAAGCAGAGCGGAAATATATCCGTTCTTCCTCCGTCCATATCTGATCCGGTTTCAATCCCATCAGCTTTAAAAGTTCGTTATATCTTCCTTCCTTGCTGAACCACACATCACAGTTGGATGAAACCTTATAAAAATCCAGAAATTCATAATACAGCCTGTTTTCCAGATCATCCGTACGTTTCGGGATCAGACGGATCACTGTTCCGGGAATGCTGTAGGCCCCCAGATATTTCATGACACTGACCCTTTTATTTCCCTCCTGGACATAAAAACGGTTCATAAACTCATATGCCACTATAGGATCATTGATGCCGTCTTCTACCTGGTAATTGTAGAGGTTCTGCCATTTAATAGCAAACTCAGAACGTTCTGTAAGAAGCGGCATAAAATTATTTGCAAAAGAAATAGACCGTTCCGCTGTCTTAGTTCCCACCAGCTTCGACAATGGTATATCCATCGTCCCCAATGACACCTGTGATACGATATCCGTATAAGATAAGGCTTCATCTAACACCGGAAGATAAGGATATTCTCCTTTTGCCACTGAATCCTGGTACTGTTTTTTGCCCAGCTTTAGCGCTGCTCCATATTCTGTATCTGACATGTTTTATCCCTTTTCCTTCCCTGCTCTGTTTTTATATCGTCTTTACCTGTTATTATCTGTTTTTCTTCTACGTTTATTATAAACATCTGCCATTCATCCTGCAAGATAAATCCTCTTTACAAAAATAAGTGGATTTTTATGCAATTTCTGCTAAAATGAGGTTATTAATAAGGTTATTGAAAAAATTATTCAAAATACAGGAGGAACCCACTATGGACGAAAATGTGAAAAAGAGAAATGAATGTCTGGCACAGACTGTGATCAAGGGTCTTCAGTCACGTAACATGTCCGGCTACTATGCCCCAAGCAAAGAAGCTGCCTTAAAACAGGCATTAGAGCTGATCCCACAGGGAAGCAGTATTGCCATGGGAGGCTGCATGAGTGCCCATGAGATCGGACTTATCAACGCCCTTGAAGCAGGAAATTACAATTATATCGACCGCTATAAAATGGAGCCCAGAGAAGGACTTATGGCTGCTTACAATGAAGATGTTTTTCTTTCCAGTGCAAATGCCCTTACAGATGACGGTATCTTAATAAATATTGATGGCAACTCCAATCGCGTTTCCTGTATTGCCCAGGGTCCTAAAAAAGTGATCTTCATTGTGGGAATAAACAAGATCTGCAGCGACCTTGACAGTGCCATGAAACGTGCCAGAAATATTGCTGCACCTGCCAATGCCCAGAGATTCGATATTCAAACCCCATGTAAAGCGACCGGAAAATGCTTTGACTGCAAATCCCCGGACACTATCTGCTGCCAATTCCTTATTACAAGATACTCCAGACACAAAGACAGGATCCATGTGATACTAGTAAATGATACTCTTGGGTTCTAAGTCTGACCGTCACACAGCATAGTCCAAAAGATTCCCTTCAGAAAGGAACTATCATCCATGGAAGACCGTTTAGCTGTCATCAGCTGTATTATAAGTGACCCGGAATCTGTTTCCATTATGAACGAAAAGCTCCACCTGCGTGCCCACATGATCATCGCAAGACTGGGAGTTCCCTGCCGCGAATACGGCGTATCAGTAGTCAGTGTTGTACTTCATGGAACCCAGAATGAGATCAGCTCCTTTGCAGGAGATCTGGGAAAAGTTAAAGGTGTAAAGGTGAAATCCATCCAGGTGCCGGTAACTAATCCTCTGCCTGAAAATACAGACAGCCAATGACCAGAAGCTAAAAGCTGCGGACTCTTACATCCGCAGCTTTCTTAACCCCTTTAATATCTCCTCTGCTTTAAACAGCATATCTTCGATAGTAATGCCTTTTGGCTTTCTTTCCACATAATGGAACACCGGCACTTCTCCAGGTACCAGCTTTAAGGCACCACCGTAGGAATTTACCAGATCCGGTATACCTCCTACATTGATCTTCGCCTTCTGGTACATAGTCAGCTTCACTTCTTTTTCCTTCACCAGAACCTCTGTCACATAACACTTATGTGCCAGGGCACGCACTCTGGCAATGACCAGAAGATTTTCCACACTCTTTGGAATATCCCCAAAACGGTCCACCAGTTCATCCTGCATATCCATGTATTCATCTTCTGTCTCAATGGCAGAGATTCTCTTATAAATATCCAGTTTCTGATACTCATTTTTAATATATGTGACAGGAATATAGGCATCAATGTCACATTCCACGCTGGTAGCATAGGAATCTTCTTCCGTTTCCTCACCTTTTAATGCCAGAACCGCCTGGTTTAACATTTTGCAGTAAAGATCGTATCCCACTGCTTCCATGTGCCCATGCTGCTCTGCGCCAAGAACATTTCCCGCACCGCGGATCTCCAGATCACGCATGGCGATCTTAATACCGGAACCAAGCTCCGTAAACTCCCGGATTGCCTGAAGGCGTTTTTCCGCTTCTTCCTTTAAAAGCTTATCCCTCTTATACATTAAAAATGCATAGGAAGTGCGGTTGGATCGTCCTACGCGTCCACGGAGCTGATACAGCTGCGAAAGTCCCAGACGGTCTGCATCGTGGATGATCATGGTGTTGGCATTTGGAATATCAAGACCGGTTTCAATAATGGTAGTAGATACTAAAACATCGATCTCACCATTAATGAAATCAGTCATGATCCGCTCTAACTGATGCTCATGCATCTGTCCATGGGCAAAAGTAACTACTGCATCCGGCACCAGCTTCTGGATTCTTGCCGCTACCTCATCAATATCTGTTACCCGGTTATATACATAATACACCTGGCCTTTTCGTGCCAGCTCCCTGTTAATGGCTTCCCGGACCATTTCCTCATTATATTCCATTACATAAGTCTGGATAGGCGTACGGTCTACAGGCGGCTCCTCAAGTACGCTCATATCCCGGATCCCCGCAAGGCTCATGTGCAATGTTCTTGGAATAGGAGTTGCGGTCAGAGTCATAACATCTACATTTTCCTTTAACTGCTTGATTTTTTCTTTATGGGCCACACCAAAACGCTGTTCCTCATCAATGATCAGAAGCCCCAGGTTTTTAAACTTTAAGTCTTTGGAAAGCACTCTGTGAGTGCCGATCACAATGTCTACCATGCCTTTTCGCAGGTCTTCCAATGTCTTTTTCTGCTGGGATGGGGTGCAGAAACGGCTTAACATATCAATCCGCACCGGAAAATCCTTCATTCTCTGGACAAAGGTATTGTAATGCTGCTGTGCCAGAATAGTAGTAGGCACCAGATACACTACCTGCCTGCTGTCCTGGACTGCCTTAAAAGCAGCCCGAAGAGCGATCTCTGTCTTGCCATAGCCAACATCACCACAGATCAGCCGGTCCATGATCTTGCGGCTTTCCATATCCTTCTTCACTGCTTCAATAGCATCTAACTGGTCATCTGTCTCCTCATAAGGGAACAGTTCCTCAAATTCCTTCTGCCATACCGTATCTTCCCCGTACTGATAACCATTTTGCGCCTGACGGGCTGCATAAAGCTTTACAAGATCCCTGGCGATTTCCTGAACAGCCCCCTTTACACGGGTCTTTGTCTTATTCCACTCAGTTCCGCCTAACTTATTCAGTTTCGGCTTTTTGGCATCTGCACCGGCGTATTTCTGGATACTTTCCAGTCTGGTGGCCGGAAGATACAGATTTCCCCCGTCTCCATACTCGATCTTAATATAGTCCTTAATGACCTTGTCCCGCTCTACCTTTTCAATTCCCTTATAAATACCAAGACCATGTTCCTCATGGACTACATAATCTCCTACTGCCAGTTCCGAAAAGCTCTGAATGGCTTTTCCCTGGTAATTGCTCTTTTTCCGTCGTTTTTTCTTCTTTTCTGTGCCAAACATGTCACCTTCTGTAATGATGACATATTTGATCAGGGGATACTCAAAACCCCGGTGGATATTTCCATAGGTAACTAAGATCTCACCTGGAGCCGCCTTATGTTCTTCCCCTGTTCCATCCGGACAATAAGCTCGCAGGTCATATTCCCGCAGGTCACTGGCCAGCCGGCTGGCTCTTGTCCTGGACGCAGACAGTAAAACCACCCTGTAGCCTTCTTTTTTCCACCGGGTCAGATCGCTTATGAGCATGTCAAAACTGTTCTGATAGGAGTTTACGTTGCGTACATCAAAGCTGAACTTTTCCTTTACCTTCATGCCTGGAAGCTTCTGGTCAAGACCGGTAAGCATCACTGTATAAGGGCTTTGAAGCTTTGCAAGAACCTGTGCCCCTGCATAGAGAAGCTCTGTCTGGCCAGGAAGAAGATATCCCTTTTCCAGGCGGTGGATCATGCTTTCACGAAATTCCTGCTCTACAGTCTCGCCCTTATCCTTTAATCTCGCCGGTTCATCCAGACAGATCAGCGTATCTCCCGCCGGAAAGTAGTCCAGAAATGACACTGTTTCCGGGCAAAAATACCGGATATAGGCATCAAGTCCATCCCGTTTCCAGCCTTGTGTAATCCCTTCTGTCAGTTCTTTGATGATCCCCCTGATGCGGGATGCTTCCTCGATTTGATGTTTGGCCCTTAAGGCTGCTTCATATTCTTTTTCTTCCTTTTCCAGCCTCTCTATCCCGGCTTCCAACTGCTTTTTCGTTAAAATGGTCTCTGCTGCCGGATAAATGGTGATCTTTTCCAGCTGTTCCACAGACCGCTGGCTTTCCGGGTCAAAGCTGCGGATAGAGTCTACCTCATCATCCCACAGTTCAATACGCACCGGCACTTCTTCTGTCAGCGGGAAAATGTCCACAATGCCACCACGGATTGAAAACTGGCCCATTCCGTCTACCTGGGCCGTACGCTCATAGCCCAGTGCTGTCAGCCGCGCTTTCCACTCATCCAGATCCATGACCTGACCATTTTCCACAGTCACTGCCTGCTGCTTTAAAAATACTAAAGGCAGCAGATGATCCATAAGACCGTCCAGCGTAGTGACGACCACGCCTTCTTCCTCTTCCATCAGGTGCCGCCATACGGCAATACGCTGGCGGGTCATCAGGTTTCCATGGATATCCGCACTGTAAAACAGCAGATCCTTTGCCGGATAAAGCCATACGTTTTCCGTAAAGCTGCGAAAATCATCATAGATCTCCCTGGCTCTCTGGTCATCATAAGTCACCACCAGTTTCCAGGAAAAACCCCCGTCTTTTCCCAGCCAGTGCATCAGGTGTACCTTCTGGGAATCAAGGGTTCCCGTTGCCTGGACCGGTCCTTTTGCCTTTTTTAACGCTTCCTGTAGATTTTCATATTCCTGTAATTCCAATAACGGATTTTCCATATTTTCCCCTTATATCCTGTATCTGATGACCAACCCTTTTGCTTCTATATTCTCCCGGAATCTTTTTCTACTTAATTTTGCGAGAAGATTTTTTATTTATGGCCATTAAACCGGTTCATAGCCGCATCTGCCCCTTCTGTGATCATAACCTCTACCGCATCTGCCGCATCTTTAAATGCCTGTTCCATTTTCTCACGGTCTTCCTTAGAAAAACGGCTGAGTACATAATCTGCCAGATCCATTCTGGGGGGCTTGTCACCTACGCCCACCTTGATCCTTGGAAACTCCTGGGTTCCCAGATGGGCAATGATATTTTTAATACCATTATGGCCGCCTGCACTGCCTTTCTTACGGATGCGCAGCTGACCTACATCCAGACTGATATCATCATATATAACAATAATATGCTCCGGATCCACTTTATAGAAATCTGCCGCTTCTCTTACGCTCTCACCGCTTAAATTCATAAAAGTCTGGGGTTTTAAAAGGATCACCTTTTCCCCTGCGATGATCCCCCTTCCATAAAGTCCCTTAAACTTCTTCTCATCCACAGATGTGTTTAACCTGTCCGCCAGCACATCAATGGTATCAAATCCCACATTATGTCTTGTCTTCTCATATTCCCTTGTAGGGTTTCCCAGTCCTGCTATGATATACATAAAATATTTTCCTTTCCAAAACACGCCTGAAAGCGCTAGATTCCGCCATATAGGGGTATCTAACGCTAATTTTACGAATACATTGTTTATGAAACGATGTACTAGCCGTTCACTTATTCTAGCAGATATGGCCTTCTTTTACAAGCCGTGATTCTTTTTACAAACCATATCCTGATGTTGGAGTCAAAGGGTCTTTTTATCACTTCCCGCCAATGTCTCCAGCGCCCGCTCTTTTGTAAACAGACCGCAGGCTACCAGCCGTTCCACCACCTGCTCCTGGCGTTTTTCGGCCAGCTCCAGGTTTACAGTGGGGGCATATTTAGATGGTGCATTAGGAACGCCTGCAAGGAGTGTGCTTTCATAATCAGTCAGGTCTTCTGGTTCTTTTCCGAAATAACCTTCGCTGGCATCTTTAATACAGTAGTATCCGTTTCCAAAATAAATGGTATTTACATAAAGCTCTAAGATCTCATTTTTAGTGTAAGCCCGTTCCAGTGCAAAGGCCATAAATACCTCTGCCGCCTTCCGTTCCATCTTCTTTTCCTGGGTGAAGTACAGATTTTTTGCCAACTGCTGTGTGATCGTGCTGCCGCCTTCTACGAAACATCCTGCTTTCACATCATTGACCATGGCTCTTGTAATAGCAATGGGATCAATACCAATATGTCCATAAAATCGGTGGTCTTCCACAGAGAGGACTGCATCCGTGTAAGTCTCCGGAAGGTCAGAAAACAAGGTGTAGCTTTTCTTGGAACGGATCTCATTTATTTTATCTTCCAGGCTGACCTGGGCAATGGCATCCTTATACATATCATAACCACGGATACCGATAGTCACTGCAAAATACATAACTACCGCACAGAGCACAGCTGTCACTCCTTTAAGCCAGTTAAACGCTGCACGCTTCTTTTTCCCGGTGCTTCCTGCTGTATTGTATTTTCCATTGTCTTTCGTCCTCATCTGCTCACCTTCTCTCCTGTGCTATATAACTCAGGCTCAAGCACCTATGCTCTCTCCCGCCCGCGGCAGCGGTCGGGGCCTTCCCTTAATTACAGTATAACACACCAGAACAGGCAAGTCTTTGAGGCTCCCTTAAAGAACTCTGACTAAAATCTGACTGTTTCTTAAAGTTTTCCTAAAGGAGTTTTGAAATAATTTGAAAACTGCATCTGGGCATCGGAAAGAGCCTCTTTTGGTGTCACAATACCAGTGTAGGCATTCTTAACCGCCAGTCCCAGGATGCTTAAAAATTTACGCTCATCAAAAGGCACAGAAAGCTCTACCGGAAGCCGGTTTCCCTTTGAAATAGGAAAGCAATGCCTGGAAAGCTTCAGCCACGGATAGTTATGTAAAACCTCATAATTGTCATAGGTTCTGCGGCATGGCGATGTACTTCCCAGTAATGCTGATGCCGAACACAGGGGCTCACTGCACATCCATTTAATAAAGGAAAGTGCATCTTTGGGCCGCTTACAATACTTAGAAACACCTAAACTACCGCCGCCAAGCACGGGATTATTTCCCGGCATCATGGAATAGCCTACATTTCCTACTACATGAGAGCTGTGAGATGACAGATCGCTAGCATAGTTGCTGTATAAAATGGACATGGCAAAATTTCCTTCTGCAAAGCGTTTTGCAGTCTGGGTCCACCAGCCGCAGTATTCCGGCGATGTACACTGCCGCAGCTCTACCAGTTCCGTAAGGGCCTGCTGGCACGCAGGAGAATCCAGATGGATCTGTCCGTCTGCACCATACAGGTTTTCCTGAATAGCAAATAATCTTGCTAAAAATTCAGAACCTGCCACACCGGTAGACCCAAGTGTAATGGTAGATCCATAAGGAACCGGTGATGACGGTGTCAGATCTCTGGTGAAAAACGCAGCAATCCTGTTATATTCCTCAAAAGTTTTCGGCGGCTGCAATTCCTCATGAAACTGTTCAAAATAAGTCCGCTTGCAGATAGGGCTTTCAAACAGGTCTTTCCTATAATAAAGGATCTGTACGCTGGGCGTAACCGGCAGTGCATAGATCTGGTCATTGACCCGGCAATAATGCTCCGGAACCCCTTCCACATACTGTCCCATACTGTTTTCAATATCCTCATCGATTTCTGACAGCGGCCGCAATAACTTCTGGGCAAACCAGGACAACCAGGTCATATCCAGACGCAGGATATCAAAACGGGAGGTTTCATCTAAGGAATTAAATGCCTCATAGATCTCATCATATGAAAGGATACACACATTTACATCAACTCCCGTTTTCTGGGTAAATAACCGTGAAAATGTTTTCATAATGTAAGCTTCCGGGCTGTCCAGCGTTACAATGTTTAAAGGCTGGGAGCTTTCCGGTTTCCGGATGTTCACAAACCAGTTCTGGAATCCATCCCCCACCATAATCCGGTTCACATGGTTCTCTGACTCACTGCTTTCTGGCATTCCCCCCCACAGTCCTTTTTTTTCTGCTGTGCTTTCTTCCGCTGTATACTCTTCTGCTGTCTTTTCTTCCCCTCCGGTCTCTTCTGCCTTTTTGATCAGCATTTTCGCCGCCCTTTTTCCCAGCTGACGGTAATTCATTTCATATTTAATAAAGTCATTTTCCGGAATGGTAAATAATGGTGAGACCGTATAAATATCTGGCGAGCCTTCTTCTTTTCCATAAAAGGTGGTACACATATCCTTAGCGCTTTCCGCAAATCCATAATTGGATATAAAAAACGCCTGTGGCAGCGTCCCGTTAAATATCTGCATGATATTCTGGTATTTTCGAAATGAATCCGTCCAGATCTGGATCACCTGGCAGGCAGAACCTTCCATTCTGGTCAGGAAGCCCCGGCAGAAATCTTTTTCACTGGAATAATCCGGATTTCCTGTAAGCAGACAGATGCTTCGATATCCCGCCTGCAGTGCCTTCTCTGCCATGGCCTGTCCCGCTTTTTCATAATCAAACCCAATAAAATCAGAAGGAAAACCTGTTTTCCGGTCCACAAAAAGTACCGGAATATCAGTCCCATTATTTGAATCCGGTTCCATTTCTCCAAAAATCCCACTGTTTTTATAAATAACCGTTTCGCTGGCAGTACCCGCTACAGCGGAAATGCAGGCAATTCCCTTTACCTGCCTCACTTTTGCCTCTGAAAATGCAGCCACTTCGCTTTCCGGTGAATTTTCATTGGTCAGGTGACGTGATACCAGATAACCATGTTCCTGGGCATAATCTTTAAAGCTGAAATAAAAATCCTCATACTGCCTGGCCCGTGAATCAGGCATGACTAGAGCCAGACAGTCATTGGTTCCTTTACGCAGCAAAGCCGCTCTCTCATTTGGAACATATCCCAGCTGTCTTGCAGCTTCCAGTACACGGCGTATTTTGTCACTGCTTACATTTCCCTTACCATTTAATACATTGGAAACCGTTCCCTGAGCCACACCGGCTTTCTTCGCAATATCTTTAATGGTTGCCATATATGCTCCTCCTGATATCTTGATGCTTCTGAGTATACCATATCTATGTGAAAACCACAATTACACCTCTGTAAATTGAACATCATTCAACCACATTATTTGTAAATGAATTGTAAAAAATGTATAACATAGGTAAATTTGTTAAAGTATCAAGTAAATACAAAATAAATATTGTGCAAAAAATCAAAATAATATTTGACACGTTTCAATAATAATGCTATAGTAAACTTAAGAGCAAATCACGGACCTTAAAAAGGCCTATCAATGTAAACAAAAAAGGAGGAGTATCATGAAAAAGAAACTCGTACTTGCATCATCTGCCTGTTTAGTAGCATCTGCTATGGCATTAAGCGGCTGCTCCGGCAGTTCCAAGCCAGCTGAAACCAGTGCAGCAGCTGAAAAATCCGAAGCAGCAGCCGATACAACCACTGCAGCAGCTGAAAGCGGTTCATCTGACACCATGCACCTGTCATTCTACTACCCGGTAAACGTAGGCGGCGATGCTGCAAAGCTGATCGAGAAGATCTGCGCAGACTTTAACGCTGAGAACCCTGATATTGTTGTAGATCCTGTTTATACCGGAAACTACGATGATACTGTTACAAAGATCCAGACTGCTATCCAGGGAGGCACACCTCCAGATGTATTTGTAAGCCTTGCTACCCAGCGTTTCACCATGGCTTCCACAGGTATGGCAATGCCTTTAGATGACCTGATTGCAGCAGATGGTGATGAAGGAAAAGCTTACATTGATGATTTCTTAAGTGGATTTATGGAGGACTCCTACGTAGACGGCAAGATCTACTCCATCCCATTCCAGAGAAGTACAGAGATCCTTTTCTATAATAAGGATGCATTCAAGGAAGTTGGCCTTGATCCAGAAAAAGCACCTGCAACCTGGGATGAACTGGTTGAGGATGCACAAAAGCTGACCAATGAAAACCGCTACGGTGTTGGTATTGCATTAAACTCCGGTTCCGCACAGTGGACCTTTACAGGCTTCTGCTTGCAGAACAGCAAAAACGGTGAAAACCTGATGGCTGAAGACGGAAAATCCGTTATGTTCGACACCCCGGAAAATGTAGAAGCACTTCAGTTCTGGCTTGACCTTCAGAACAAATATAAAGTAATGGCTCCTGGCATCGTTCAGTGGACCGATCTTCCTACTCAGTTCTTAGCAGGCGAAGTAGCTATGATCTACCACACCACAGGAAACCTGGCAAACATCAGCAAGAACGCTACCTTTGAATTCGGTACTGCATTCCTTCCAGGAAATGCCCGTCAGGCAGCTCCTACCGGCGGCGGAAACTTCTACATCTCCGAAGGTATTCCGGAAGACCACGTACAGGCAGCATGGAAATTCATCAAGTTCGCTACTGAGCCAGAACGTGCAGCACAGTGGGCACTGGATACCGGTTATGTAGCAACCAGACAGTCCTGCTTCGATCTGGATATCATGAAAGAATACTACGACAAGCTGCCTCAGGCTAAGATCGCTTACGAACAGATCCCGATCTCCAAGCCAGAGCTTACTACTTACAATGCAGCAGAAATCTGGAGAGTCTTAAACGACAATATCCAGTCTGCAGTAACTGGTGACGCAACTGCTGAAGAAGCATTAAGCGCAGCTCAGGAACAGGCAACAGAAGTTCTGTCTGAGTATCAGTAGAATTAAACAGATACTTTCTGAAATGAGGTTGGTGCTGCCGTGCTTTACGGCAGCGCCAATTTATTTCATATTTTCTACTGTTCTCTCAAAATCTGATAATTGGAAAATCTGATAAATGGAGAAGCAATGATGAAAACACATACAAAAAAGCAGCGTGAACTGCGAAACACTCTCATAGGATGGTTATTGGTAATGCCTTCCCTGATCTTTATGGCAGCCTTTACTGTATGGCCGGTCTTTCGGAGCATCTGGCTCAGTCTTACAAAATATAAGCTTGGTATGAGCGCACCGGAATTTATCGGTCTGAAAAACTATATCAATCTGGCCGGATCTTCTCTTTTCTGGAAAGTAATGGGAAATACGCTGTTTTTTGCGTTGATCACCATTGTTCCCAGTATGGTAGTCGGTCTGTTTTTAGCAACCTTAGTCAACCGTAAAAGCCGTCTCATCGGTTTTGTCCGTACTTCCTATTTCTATCCGGTAGTTATGCCCATGATCGCTATTGCCAGTATCTGGATGTTCATTTACATGGCCAAAAACGGCTTACTTGACCAGATGCTTATCAGCATGGGATTTCAGCCTATGAATATCTTATCCAGTAAAAAGACTGTTCTTCCGGCTATGGCCTTTATGTACGTATGGAAAGAGGCCGGATATCTGATGGTATTCTTCCTTTCCGGTATCCAGAGTATTTCTACCGATGTAAATGAGGCAGCACGCATTGACGGTGCTAACTCCTGGACTATTTTCCGCAAGATCACCTTACCGCTTCTTGCACCGACCTTCCTGTTTGTATCCACCATTGCGCTGACTAACAGCTTTAAGCTGGTGGATCATGTAGTCATTATGACAGAGGGAGCTCCAAACAACGCTTCCACACTGCTTCTGTACTACATTTACCAGCAGGGATTTACAAACTTCAACTACGGCGTATCTTCTGCACTGACAACGGTTATGCTGCTTCTGCTTATGGTAGTAGCACTTCCTCGTTTCTTAAGCCAGGACAAGAAGATCCAGTACAACTAAAGGAGGCCTTACACCATGCAGAAAAAACATTTGATCGGTGCCGGGATCACCGCATTTTCCGTTATTTTAGGCCTGCTTTGGCTAATCCCACTTATCTGGCTGATCGGAACCGCATTTTCTGTTCCATCTTTCCATATGACACTGTTCCCAACAACAGCGTTTACACTGGACAATATTAAATATGTATGGAATGCTATTCCATTTGGCACCTATTACATCAACACCCTGACACTGGTAGTATGCACCTTTGCCGTACAGTTCTTTACTTCCACTCTGGCTGCCTATGCGCTGGCCGTTCTGGATTTCAAGGGACAGGCACTGGTATTTGCTGTGATCTTTATGCAGATCATTATCCCAAATGACGTTTTGATCACTCCAAACTTTATGACACTGTCTGATCTGAAACTGATCGATACCAAGATCGGTATGATGCTTCCGTTCTACGGAAGTGCTATGGCTATCTTCTTACTCCGCCAGCACTTTAAGTCCATTCCAAAGGCACTGGCTGAGGCTGCAAAGATCGATGGTGCCAACACCTGGCAGACGATCTGGGGTGTATACATGCCATGTGCAAAACCGGCATATCTTTCCTTTGCCGTTATCTCTGTCAGCTACCACTGGAACAACTACTTATGGCCTCTGATCGTAACCAACTCTCCTACAAACCGTACACTGACAGTAGGACTTGCTATTTTTGCAAAATCAAAGGAGGCTAACATGCAGTGGGCCAATGTGTGTGCTGCAGCCTTTATCATCATTGTTCCTCTGCTCTTAGCCTTCTTAGTTGCCCAGAAACAGTTTATGAGCAGCTTTGTAAGTGCCGGCATCAAGGAATGATCGCTGAAAATACCCATTAAGGAGGAAAGGCATGGAATTAAATTTTACCGGAAAAGGCAGCGCTTTTTATCCTCCCTTCAAGAATACGGGAGCATACATGCTTTCCGGAAAAGCGCTTTATCTTATTGACTGCGGAGAGACCATGTTTGATGTGCTTTATCACAAACTGGACCTGGCTTCCATTGAAGATGTTTATGTTATCCTGACCCATATGCATGCCGATCACGTAGGAAGCCTTGGAACCCTGATCTCCTATTTTTACTGTCTCTTCAACAAAGCTATTCATGTGGTTTATCCACAGGAGACCATTAAACAGCTTCTTACATTAGAAGGGATAACACCTTTAGGCTACCATTACCATGAAACACTTCCTGAAAATCCGGCCGGACTGACTGCAGTTCCCGTGGAGGTGAAACATGCCCTGGATATGAAATGCTATGGCTATGTTTTAAGCAATGGTACAGAGTCTATCTACTACAGCGGTGACTCTTCTGAACTGCCTGAAGACATCAGAAACCGCTTCCTGGCAGGAGAAATAAATCGTATCTACCACGATACCAGTACCCACGATTCACCGAATCCATCCCACTGCTACTACGGCAAGATGGAAAAATGGATTCCCCGTGAAGAACGCCACAGAGTATACTGCATGCACCTTGACAGTCCCTGTGAGGATATGTTGAAAGAAAAGGGCTTTAGTATTGTGGAGGTTGTGGAAGAATAAATACGCAAAAATAGAAATCTTAAAAAGGCGGTCTGGTTTAGATTAACCGGATCGCCTTTTCATATTTTCCTCGAAATCTGAAAACTATTATATTTACTGTATTCTAGCCAAAAAATCCTCTTCTGAACCAGCTCTGGCCGCTGCCTTAAGCCATACACTCAGACGTTCCATATCTATTTCAGACAAGATCATCCTGCGCGTACTCTCTGATACCGGTCCGTTTTCTTCCAGAAGTTCCAAAATGCTTTGTGCTTTTCCCTGGACCTTTCCACAGCTTAAGCCTCTAGCCATTCCTTTTTCCAGTCCAATCTTCTCTCCACGTTCCAATCCTATTGACAAGATGCTCATCCTTACAGCCTCCCATTCTTCTGATTGCTTTACTTCTGTCACGA
>OASZ01000561.1_pt1 | contig 29187 bp, 32 predicted proteins | sample 1501241 | NCBI WGS metagenome assembly OASZ01 (sample SAMEA2579926, study PRJEB22360) | human gut metagenome | biome: human gut; feature: human-associated habitat; material: faeces | place: Denmark | collected 2008/2010 | reverse complement strand
GGATTTAGGTGCTCTGAATTCCCGGAAAAAGTGCACTACTTAAATGGAATATACACGTACGCAGAAATGATATTTTCTTCACCGTGTTTTTCTTTGAAAAAATCATATGAATATTTGAAAAATTCACGACATTCTTCATCATCATTTGGAACGTAAAACGTCTCTCCATCAGAATCAACGACTTCATGACACAGCTCCCTTGGCATTGTGACCGCCCAGCTGCACACAGTCTTGACATCATCCCTCTTTAACATTCTCACATCATCTTGATGTATTTTATCTTTAACAAATTCATAATCAGAAACCCCCTCATGCCTTCCGGCTGCCATATTGAAGTTGAGGCAGGTTCTTTCCTGATGTATATGACTACCCGGCGTCTTCTGTGTTCTGCTGCAATGAGTCAGTAACCGTGGAGCTTCATTTAATTTAAATTTTGCAACTGATGCCATTTCGGACACCTCCTATATTTTTTACAAAAAAAATAAGACCAAATTGGCCTTACCTTTTGTGTATTTTCTTTTCTGGTATAATATTTACCAAGATTAATATGATTTTTTCAATCAGCAATAAAAAACGAAGCAGACAAATGTCTGCCTCTATTTACAGCATCAACAAAAATGCCATTGTCAAAGACCCAAGCTCCAAAAGCCAGGTTCTGAGTTTATGGTTTTCTGTCTTTATCGCCATTGGAATCCATAGCGCAAGAACCATAAATACCATCAATGCAGCCTGTTTTACCCATGATGGGAATTCAATGCCTCCAACACCTGTACAAAACATTATCACAACAGCGGCGAACATATATGCGGCACTGCATATGCTGTAAAGCTTATTAACTTTCATTGATGGTATTTGCTTCTTTGTTTCTATTTTTTTATCGTTATTAATTTTTTCCATAACAAAAATCTCCTTTCTTAACGAAAACAATATAATAGTCTATCATATTATGCAGATTTTTTGTGGTTATGAAAATAAGGTATATATTCTGCCCAATTAGAACCCTTTCTTCTGCAAACGTGCGACCTTATCTTCAATATCTTCGCCATTATCATTTAACTTGAAATAATGAATCATTTTTGACACAAATTCTCTGTATTCGGTTTCTTTTCTGTATTCTTTTGTAAATACTTCGCATATTTTTCTTAACATTGTATTTCCTCCAGCTTTTAAGGTATTTTATCATATTATGCAGGATTTTTTTGTAATTTGCATAGTACACAAAAAAGCGCCTAGAAAGGCGCTTTTGACGAAGCCTGGCAAAAAGTCCAGCTTTGCTTGCAAATTGCCAGCAAGGCAAGATGCTGAGCAGGTTGTCAGTACCCGGCTTTCTGCAAAACCTCTACATACTGCATCAGACCGGCAGCATTTTCATCAAGCAGCATCTCAAGGACACCCTCACCAGCGCTATTCATCGCAGCATTAAAAACCGTACAAACCGCATCAATAGAAAGCTTTGTTGTATCAAACACCAGAAAATGCACCTGATGCGCCTGGTCTTTGCGAGTCCTAATGAAGCGCTGATATGATACAGAGATATACTCTTTACTTCCGATTTTTACCGGGACACAAAAATCCTCCGTTCTCATTATCAGCATTGCAGGCTCCCCTACTGTTCTTCCGTGCTTTGTTAATACATTACCATTAACATGAAATGGTCCAATATTATGCATCATGTATTTAATCTCCTTTTCGTTAATTTTGTATATATATATAAGATGCTGAAAAATATTACAGACGAAATTATACGAAATAAGAAAAATAGTTGACAATAGTAACATTATGTAAATTACTATTTAATATGCTGAAAAGTCCATCCATGCGAAAAAGAAGGCTGGCGCGAAGCGCCAGCCTTCCAGCAAATCAACAATTTACAAAGCAAACCTGTTAGACGTTTTTTTGTCTCCGATTTGTTTTAAAATATACGAGGACACAATTGCCAGTTCCTTCTCTTCTGCCTTCGGAATCAATGACTTCAATGTAGGTTTTGAAACAAATCCAAGGTTTAAGAACTGAACGATTTTGTCTTCATTTCCTTCCTCAATAAGTCTTGTGATAATCCTTTTTGAATTCTTTTTTAAGTATTCTTTTGCGTCTATGAATCCAAATTCCAGATATTCAGCCAAAGCTTCATCTTCACGGCCTTTTGCAGAATAAGAGCAATCCCAGAAGCCACATGTTTCCTCTCCTTCATCAGACCAGAAAAAGCTTGCTCTTGATTTTAGGGTATCGACCATTGACGGCTTGACATTTTTAGGAATATATGCCTTTTTTCCATCACATGAAATAATGACGAAGTCATCTGCGTTACGCCGATTTATACAAGATGCTACGGATTCAATGTCCTGAATATAATTATCCGCAATGATGGATTTAATATCTTCACCAAAGACAACGTGTGCGATACGTGTTACGGTATTAGGAATATGAACTTTCTGCATCGGAGTATTCGCAAAAACGCCGTTTGACAAGCTATTCAATCCACTACCAAAAGTTACTGATTCAAGTCCGGCATAAGAAAATGCATATGAATCCATCCTCTCTAATCTATCCGGAAGAACAATTTCTTTCAGAGTTTTACAATAAGAAAAAGCTCTCTCACAAATTCTTGTAAGCCCATTGCCAAACTTGACTGTACTCAGATTTTTGCATTCCTGAAACGCACATGAATCAATAACCTCAAGCGAATCCGGCATTGTTACAGATTCAATATTACAGCGATAGAACGCATTCGCGTGAATTTCCATAACGCCTTCCGGAATGACAACTTCCTTCTTAGAGGGGAGCCCGGCAACAAGAGTTTTCATATCAGAAGTGTAAACAATTCCGTCATGCATAACGAAACGTTTTACTTTATCTGTAAGCTGTATATCTTTCACCACGGAATCCCCTCTTGAACTATGCGCTATTTTTACCATATCATCCATATAAACATTGTTTGAATCAACAACAATCACAGGCGGTACCTTTGATGTCATGAAATAATTCAGGCTGTAAGCTTTATGAACAACAAGTTTCTTAACTTTTGATAAGTCTATGTTATTCGCATACGCCCGCAATGTTTTTTCATCATCAGGGAGGATTACTTCGTCAGCATCATAATCTATATCAAAAACAATCCCTCCGACTTCCTTAACCCCATTTATAAAAGGCTGATTTTCAAAAGTAGAGCCCTTAAATGCAAATTCGTCACATGATGAAATAGAATCGGTTCCTAACAGTACAGTGCTTTTACTTCCAGCGAATGCATAATTAGCAATAAATGACACTCTTTCATAACCGGAATCACATTTCAAATTAATGTCATTAGACGTGCAAAACACATTCAGTAGTTTTGCATACATCCCACGATATTTCTTAACAAGATATTTTCCAGACACAAAATGGAAACTGTGAGAAGTAACCTTCTTAACATTCGGAAAAAGAGTATTCGGTATAAGAATATTCTTGGCATTTTTTGCGATTACCAGCTCTTCAACATCAGGAAATGCCTTTTCCGTTTTTGGTATCCTGATATTTGAAGGAAGTTCAACAATTTTGATTCCGGCTTCCACATTCATATCAACAATGTCTTCGTGAGATTCATCCCATTGAAAGCATACGCCCTCCTGAGTTTTTTCTTCCATGTGTTCGTATTCATTATTCATTTTTTTAATTCCTTTCTTTTTAAATTTCTTTTTACGTTTCAGGTTTAATATGCTGAATTTTAGCACACAAAAAAAGCAGGCTGCAAAATGCAACCTGCTAATACCTGGTCAGCGGTTTCGGCGGTCTTCAAGCTCTCGCCAAACCCGGTTTAACGGGTCAAGAGCGAGTCCTGATACTACACTTATCACAAGGATAAGTGCAGCGCAACCCCAAAGGGCTGCATAAACCTTGGCGACTGTCAGGAGAATTCTGACAGCCAGACCGCTTTTAATGGCGGTCAAAACCCACTTCCCGATGGCGTAATACGCACATCCGGAAACGATAACCGGCGGCAGCCAAGAAGCTACCACCACAAACTTCTCCATTGCTGCTTTACGCGCCAATCGGCGCCTCATTTTAGGCATCATAAGTCCCTCTCTTTCTTGCCGAGCAAATCGGCATTAATAAAAATGTTTTAAATTAGCAACATTAATATGTCTGAACCAACAGCAAACAAAAAAGCAGGCTTTCGCCTGCTTTGCCGTTTACATCAGAAATGCCAGTATTAAGAACAACTCCGCTGTATATGCAAAAATATATACCGCAGACGTAAGCCAAAGCCCGTTCTTTTTTACCAGAGACTTGCATTCCGGGGTTGTCAGTATCGCTGGAATGGAAAGTACCAAAAACACAAAAGTCTTGTATGTACATTCCAGCAGTTCTCCGTGCATCGGATAAATATTATATCTTGTAATCCTGCACAAAAACAACGACACCCAGATTGCCACGAAGACAAAATTTGCAGCTTTAAACAACACCATCATCAGCCGGAACAACTGCAGCCTAAAAACCTCCGCAGTATCCCCGGTAAGCTTTGCATATGCCACATCAATTTTGCGGTTTAGAAAGAACTCTTGTTCTTTAAGCTGGAACAGCCTCAAGTCACACGCCAGCATCTGCAGCTGTATCCATAGCATGCGAGCCAGCCACTTAACATCATCTAATGTTTCCAGGATTAATTTTTTTGTCATTATTTTTCCACCTTTCTTTTTTGTTTTGCTTACAATATGCCGAAATTTTGCAAAAGAAAAAGACAGGATTACTCCTGCCTTACGGCTATCCGACGACTGCGCAGAAAATAATAGCCAGTGTAAACCCCAATCCAGTCAGGGAAATGTATAGCATATCTTCATAATCGTCAGGATTCTTGCAAACCTCCTTTCTCTTTGCTGACACCGGAAGCATCACAACCAGTATCACAAACAACACATCTGCAGCCACAAACACGAGCGGCGAAAGTGTCATATGTAATACGAAACTTGCGATAACCGACCCGACCGCCAGCAAGAAGAACAACGAGCTGAAGAAGTTGAGCCACGGAGCGGCTTTTACTTTCTTCATTTCGCGTTTATTCAGCGCTGCCGGAGTCAAGTTGTCCCTGTTTTTCTGGACATACTCTTTTGCGTCGACACATGTGACAAAAAGTTCCAGATAAGAGATTACAAGTGATAATTTAATCTCTTCGAGAAGCTCAGTTAACCAGTTTCCGTCTTTTTTATTGTTATTCATAAACAATATCCCCTTTCATAATAAAAAATTTTAATAGTCACGTTTAATATGCAAAGCCGAAAAGCAAACAAAAAAAAGCAGGCATTACAGCCTGCTCTCACTCACCTTATTACAATATCTTTATTGTTTCTTGCCAAAATCTCATCCAAAGATACGGGTTCGTGATTGACCGACGGGCAACCAGAGGTTGACCGCGGCTTCTTTGCGAGGCCGAAAAGCGCCTCGCAGGACTAACACTATCCCTCTACCCCCTGTTACGGGGATTACCTTTTTATTTATGCAGCAGGTTCGACCTGCGTCTTATCATTCTTGCCTGCCCTCCATACAAACTTACTTTTACCAAAAAGTTTACGATATTCCATGCGGCTCTGTTTTCTATACTTATGGCAGACCTTACTTCCAAACCCTGCTTTGTGGTAATGATACCCATCAAGTCTTTTAGATATAGTCTTGGCATTGTTATACAAGTCTTTATATTCAATAGCAAGTGTTGTTTCATACAGATATGTAAAATCTTTCACATTGTCAAAGGCATGGGGGTATTCTTTGCGTAAGATATTTGACGCCCCATTGATATCAGCATTCATAACTATCCCGTTCCCGGACCTGTACAATCCACGGTGGATTCTCTTCCCTGAAAATTGATAGTTGGCATCGTCTCCCTGTTTATATGTCGGGATATCGTCCATATCCAGCAGACTTGCCCTTGAAGTATAGCTTTCTTCTCTGACAACCACGGCGATACTACACTTAGCAGCAACCGCTTTTAAAATTTTAATGAATTTTAAATATGGAATCGTCACAAAATGCTGGTTATTTTTGTCCCCGAGAGTGATTTCCTGTTTCTGGCCTTCATTATGTCCTATTACAATCACTTCTACCCCGGCAGACTGCGCATATCTGCAGATATACCATGCACATTTATAAAAGTAATCACGCATAAAAGAATCACGCTTTTTACTTAAAGTGTTTAGTTGCTCACTATATTTTACAGAATGCTGGCTGTCGCTTCCTTTTGTAAGGGCAGACATTAGTACTGACCGCCGTTTATTAAATCTCTGATTCACAGATTTGATAGCTCCGCCTTTGATGACAAAAGGAACAGCTCCAAAGTTATTTGCAACACCAAGGAAGTTATCCACTCCAGGGTCAAGACCAAGAATCCGCTCAGGACTTACTGGCGGCTCTGTTGCCTTTACTTTATCGTCAAATGTTACCAGCAGATAATATCTTCCATAGACTGGCTTAATCTCTGTTTTTACATATTGCATCCCTTTATATAATGACGCCTTGCCAATACAGAACCATTCTTTCTGATTAACAAACTGAAGATAGAACTTTTCGTTTTCTTCTTTTAGCTTCGCTGCCTGCTTGGAGAACCATGCAGTAAATTCTTCTGTATTTTTGTATCCTGGCATCTTTGGTTTTCCTGTGCATCCTGCCGGGTTTGTCTTATACTGCTTTAAAGATTCAAAATATCCCTCCCATGCAGCAATCACTTTCCGGATAGCATTCTGGTTCACCTGGCTGTTCATCCTTTTATACACCGGATGACCCGTAAATTTAAAAATAGCATCCAGTGTATTGTACGACAAGAACCATTTCTTGGTTGTTGGATATTGAAATGGTTCCTGGCAGGCGAGAGAGTAAGCAATGACAGCACAGTTCATGCCGCCAACCTGAGCAAGTTTCAAATCCTCAAATTTCTTTTTCATTCGTTTCTGCCCAATGACTTCATTGGCTTTCTGGATACCTGTAAATACATAGTGCAGGGCTTCAGTTTCCAGATGCGTGCGTTCCTCTGGAGACTTTTTAAGGCCAGTCATTGTATTCCGGATATAGAAATTGGCAACATTATACATACACTTGAAATCTGCGGTATTTGTCTTAAAGTACTGACAGAACGCAGCGTCTTGTTTGTTTTTCTTAGGATTGATTATCATTTTCCATGTGCGCATAATATATGCCTCCTTTCTTCCAAAAATACGTTGACTTGAATTTATATTGATAGTTCTTGACTATGTATATATTATATCATATACTATAAATATAGTCAAGTTGACTTAAATTTAATTTGCGAGGTGATTTTTGATATGGAGTATAAGAAAAAAGCACATTCTGTATACTTAATGACTTACCATCTTGTTTTTGTTACAAAATACAGGAAACCGGTGATATCTGATGAAATCGGGGATTTTATGAAGGCACTATGCTCCGAGATATGTAAAGAGCACGGCGGTGAAATGATATCTGTAGAATCGGATATAGACCATCTGCATCTGTTGATATCCATGCCGCCACAGGAACGGCCGTCAGATATCATACGGGTATTGAAAACGCAGACATCTAAGAAGGTACATTTAAATGCAGAATATGACAAATATGTAAAACAATATCTGTTTGGTGACGTATCTTTATGGAACCCGTCTTATTTTATTGCAACTACAGGCGGAGTTACATTAGACAAAATCAAAGAATATGTGGAATCTCAGTGCACAGAATATCATAAACGTAAGTATGAGAAGACAGGCAGGTATAAGAAGAAAAAATAAGACTGGCGCTTACATCCGACGTACAACCTGACGCGTAAATCTAATCAATATGTATCAGGCTTGGCCACAGTTTTACGCGCCATTCGCTAATATGCAAAGCTATATGACAAACAAAAAAGAGCAGGCCGTAAGGCCTGCTCTCGATTACCTTATCACTATATCCTTATTATTTTCAGCCAAAATCTCATCCAAAGATACGGGGGCATAGTCCCATAAGCACTGGCAGACATTAAATGCACGACATGCTGTCTCTCCACGTAATACCTTCGGCGGCTTTGCCTTATTATACTCTTTCAGAAACTGCTGAAACAATTTTTCCTCTACCGTATTATGCAGATGGCCGGAAAGCAGGATTACGCCTTTGTGTTGTGCATTCCACATAATCGGGTAATGAGAAACAACAACCTCGCGGACTCCATTGCCTTTGCCTTTTTCTCCTTTACTGTATTTATCCATAACAATATCCCCCTTTCTTAATAGAAAAAATTAATAGTCGTATAGAATATGCAAAACTTGCAGGGCAAACAAAAGAGCAGGCCGTACGGCCTGCTCTCCATTACCTTATTATAATATTCTTATTGTCTCTTGCCAAAATCTCATCCAAAGATACTGGTTCGTAACCCCATAAGCACTGACAGACATTAAATGCACGACATTCTGTCTCACCGCGTGATGCCTTCGGCGTCCTTGCTTCATTATATTCTTTAAGAAACTGCTGAAATAGCTTCTCATCTACCGTATTATGCAGATGACCATACAGCAGGATTACGCCTTTGTGTTGTCCATTCCACATCAGAATCGGATAATGAGAAACAACAACCTTGCGGGCTTCATTCCCCTTACCTTTTTCTCCTTTGCTATAATCTGTAAGCTCCTTATAGTTTACAATTTCCACAAACTGCTGACGCACCCTTAAGTCACTTACGTCGTCATGGTTTCCAAGAACAAGGTGCTTTCTGCCTTTCAACTGTGCCAGCAATTCCGGGAACATATTATGATATCCTCTTGCACCTACATCTCCTGCAATTATGACATCATCGCCATTGGTAACCTTATTGTTCCATTTCTTAATCTGAGCTGCATGCATTTCTTCAAGGGTTGTAAAAGGGCGTTCCTTCCACTTCCCCGTTGCAAGCAGTGATTTCTGGCCAAAATGTAAATCTGAAGTGTAATAAATCATTTAAAAATCCTCCTCATTATTTATCTTCGGATTTAATATGCTGAATTTTTATTTTTTCGGAAAGTCTTTGCGGAAATATACGAAAACATACATTGCCGTCTCTGCCGTGCAGACAAAAAAACAGGCAATACCATGCCTGCTTGAATCTTATCGTTAAAACCGCTTTTTCTTAATCAGCTGAAAAAATATGCATTATATCCATGCAAGTTTTTAGACTTGCCTGTCAGTGTCACGCTCTCATCAATGCTCTCATCAATGCAGCTTCTTTTAGCTGCCCGCCTCATTCCTCTTGATGTTTGTCTTTTTGCATATCTTTTTCCTTTCATCCCTATCAAATGGTTTTTATGATACATTCCCATAGTTGTTAGACTCCTCCTCATTATTCATCTTCAAATTTAATATGCCGAATTTTTACTTTTTTGGAATTTTTTTTGTAAAAATATATAACTGCCATCCCTGTTATCGATGGACGGAAAACCGCGGTCAACCTTCGGCTATCCGTCGGTTCGAAAGTTGCTGGACGTGCACGGGGAGCCGGAAACCCCGTCCACGTCTGGTGAAGGTGAACGTAAGTTCACCAAATCATACACGTCTCCGCCCTACAGGCAAAAAAAGCAGGCGATACACGCCTGCTTAAATCTTACCATTCAACTTTCACGCCGAATTTACGCATCCAACGGTGTCTTTCAAATATACTCCTAATATCCATTTTCGCTTCTCTCAGCTTCTTCTGGTCAGGATAGTTAATAAGATACACATGATTCGGGTCTTTCCGCATCAGTTTGTATATCATATATTCCGCTTCATCCAGATTCTTTCTGATAATTCTTTCTGCTCTCACGTAATATGCAATCCAGAACAACACAACCGGCGTCCACATGATGCTGAGGCCAATTATAAACGACAGAGCCAATGCATAGCCGTGCAAATTATACTCATATGCAATAATCACCGCACAAATCATCAGCAGCACGCCGAATTCAACGTTTCTTTTCTGTCTTTTTTCTTCTGTTTCGTCTATCATTTTTTACTCCTCTCTTATCCTCATACATGAATCAACACCATATACAATGGCCAGCGTACTTCCGGTATCCCAGTTGACATGTATACTACCGATATCGTCAACATAGCTGACAGTTCCACAAGTCCCCGCCGGCGGCGCCATAATATCGTCCATCTGAATCAGCTTGACCCTGCATCCCTCTGGATATCTTTTCCGCAGCCTTTCTACGGTTTTTGAATTTGGAAAATTGTTTGTCATAATTTTGACTCCTTTCTTTGTTGGTGTTTTTATTGATATTTTTTACATTTGTAATATGCAGGATTTTGAAGGAGGACAAAAAAGGCCTTCGCGCTTACGCGCGAAAGCCTTTCCTGAGACATCAGGATTCTGACACGATATTTTCTATAAACGCAGCCAGCCTCGGGCATGCCTGAGTCAGCGTTTCCTGCTCTCCGTCGTAATACCGATAAACACCATCAGCGAAGAATTCTCCGACATCATAATGGAAATCAACATTAAAAGTTTGAACGAAAGAATTGCTTTCGCTGCTGAATATATCCGCAAATTCTGCTGTCTTACTTTGGTATCCGTTGATGCAATCAAGGTAATGGCCAAATTCATGGACAACTGCCGTCTCTACTGCGGCATCACGCTGCTCTATAAAAATCTCATGGTTATCAAAATCTGTAACGCCTTTGACCGAATTGTAGATGCCAGCATAAAATGTATTTGCCAGGTTTTTGTCTGTAACATAGAATTTCCACCCATTATCACAAAAACCTTCCAGCACCTTTTCCGGCATCGCATTAAGCAGTTCATTTGCTCTGTCCACTGAATCCTGGCTAACATTTCCATCGGCCTGGGCAACAACAATAACTTTTTCTCCTTCTGCTGCCTGAACCGGTGCCCCAGCCATAGCCATCATTGCTCCTGCTGTCATTACTGCGATTAATTTTTTTCTCATTATTTTTTCTTCCTTTCTTATTTTTTAATCTCATTTAATATGCCGAGAAAAGAAAGGAATGAAAGTATGCGCGTGCGGCAACAGTACAGAAAAACCGGCAAAAAGTATGCAGAAAGTGGTTGTTGTGTATATACTATATGTACCCAAAATTTTTGTAAAAAGTGTATATGTAAAGTATCAGATATTCGGCAGTCCTTACACAAAAAATATATACACTTATATACACAAAAAAATGCGACATCGCAAAAAGTGTACACACTTATATATACATTCAGGCGGCGTCAATAAAATGCATATACTTGTCAGCCGCAGAAAGCAGGAGATATAAGCAAAATGTGCATACACTATATATACATATACATTTATACTCAAAAGTGTACACACTATATATACGCATCAACTCTATAAATACAAGCAAATCATTACATTTTTGCCGGCAGAATATTAGGAATATCAGGGAATGTAGATGGCAGATGGAATCAGAGCATGGAAGGAGTTTTAATAAGCTAGAGGTTCAGAGGCGAAGATATATCTCCATATGATTTTAACAGGCAAAAGCTCAATCAAACAATATCTTTTACGGAAATTGCGACCAGCACGAATAACTGGCAGAAACAGGAATTTAAGAAAATAAGAAAAGTGTATTCAAAGCAAGAATGCAAGTCTATATGAGAACATGGAATAAAGCCGCTTTATCAGCAGTAGACACTATATCCAAAACCCTCCTGGTTCATCACTGTCAGATTTACCATAAGAGCCAAGAACAATAAAATAAGCTGTAATACTATGCAAAGCGCACTCCAAGCAGCGGCTTTCTATCCTATCCTATCATATCATATTATATGCTAGGCTAAACCACTACCGGCATCACGTGACAAAAAACATAAGCTTTAACAATCACCGCTCCACTACTGCTCCATCAGCAACTAAACAAAAAAATAAAGAAAAATAAAAGAAAGAAGCCTAATACACTTGAAATATAAAAAGCCAAAAGAAGCAAAAAAAATTAAAAAAAGCAGCCCTAAAAAAATACAACTGCATACAAATTTACGGCCAAGCTGTCAAAAAAGTATAACGTCAAATAAGTTAAACAAAATCAGTAAGAACGTCAATAAAAATAAACATTACAAAAAAAGTAAAAGAAAAAGAAAGAAAACTAAAAGTAAATATCTTATACATTATTATTACTTTTTACAGAATATTTTTTCGTATTCTTTTTCTTCTTGAGGAAACATCCAAAATAAAGTCTGTATATGGTAAGCAAGATTACCAGCCAAGCGCCAAAATTAAGACAGAAAAAAAACTCAAAACAGTTAAGAAAATGGTTAAAAATAAGGCAGCCTGCTTTGTCAGGCTGCCTATATGTATACATTTTTACGCAGTTATCGCGCCATACTCAAACATTTTGGTACTAACTATACGGCAGATGTCGAACATATGATTGATTATCAATTCTACATCAGCGTCTTCTTCTCCGGCTTTATGCAATTTCTGACTGATACGCTGCTTTGCCTCATACACTTCTTCGTACAACTTGTCACATTTTGAGCCTTCTGAGAATTCATTCTGGATTTTTGCATATTCCTCTGAGGCCTCATCTTCTGCAATTGCCCCTATTACCATTTCGTATACCGTGTTTGTGTTCATGTGTAACCTCCTATTATGTGTTTTTGTGTGTACATATATCATACACCACGCATGCCTTAATCTCCACAAAACAGGTCGTAAAATGACGACCTGTTTCGACATTTAGATACATACAAAATTCGGCATATTGTGTATATACACAAAATAAGAAAGGAGTATTTTAACATGAGAAAAACAACAGACATTAACGGACTGAAGGATGTGGCAAAAATGATGCTTCACCTTCCAATGACAGAGACAGAGTTCGATTTCATCGTGAACCATCCGGTATTTCAATCGCCATATTGGTTTGACAACGAAAAAATTATTAACATTAAGGATTCAGAAGAGGCGTTTGAGAAAGCCTGTGCTGCATACGAGCAGAAAATAGACAAGACAGAAGAACCGCTTTTGCTAATGTATACATTCCGTTCTTCTTATTACCTGACTTTTCTTAAGTTCAGCCGGCGCTTCTGGTCAGCTGATGATTTTGCAAAGGCTCTTTCAGAGGCCTGGGTTGAAGAGGAGAATCCGAACGGAGATGTGAATGTGCCGGTATCATTGTCTGAAAAATGGTTCAAAGGACTTGACAAAAAAGCATTGATGAATCCAGACGAATACGAAACATACTCTTCTCTCCCGAATGTACTTGAGGTATATCGTGGTGTATCAAGGGGAAGAAATCCAAAAGGAATGTCTTGGACGTATGATTTTAATAAAGCCGAATGGTTTGCCAATCGTTTTGGGGAAGGATACGTTATCAGAGGCATTGTTAATAAAGATGATATTTTGGCATACTTTTCCAGGCGTTCAGAGTCAGAGATTTTAATTGCTGCTAAAGATGTACACGAACAGACGATTATCCATAAGGACGCAAATGCCGAATCCTCAGGAATCTGCTGCTAAACTACAAAAAACCGCCAGCACTTATGCTGACGGTTTTTTTGCAATTAATATTTCTTGATAGTTATCATACTTTATCAGTTTCCTCCAGATGTCGGCAGATACGGAATCAACGCACCGGCCATATTACAGATTGGCATAGTCTGAAGCCATACTTTACCGGGGCCATGAATAACCGTATTAAAAATCCCTTCGCCCCCGAACAACATATTCTTAACTCCGGGCACACTTCTAATTTCCATTTTACAGGAAGCACTCATGGCCGCAAGATGTCCTGTATCCACAACCAGCTGTTGGCCGGCTTCCAGGTCATACTCAATCACATGTCCATCAAATTCAGCAAAAGCAATACCTTTGCCTGACAATCTCTGCATGATAAATCCTTCCCCGCCAAACAGGCCGGAACCCACTCTCTTATTGAAGAACACGGACAGTTCCACTCCAGCTTCGCTTGCCAGGAATGCTTTTTTCTGCAGAACCATATCCCCTTTTGATACATCAAAAGCTTTAATGGAACCCGGAAAGCATGACGCAAAAGCAATCATACCCTCTTCGCCCTTAGCAGTATAAATATTCTGGAACATCCTCTCGCCTGAAAACATCCTGCCGAACATCTTACCGATTCCTCCATTAGACGAAGTCTTCATCTCCATATTTGGAGACATCCAGGACATACCACCATTTTCAGTTATTATTTTTTCTCCGGCGTCAAGATAACAAATCACAACCGGAAGGGTTTCACCTTTAATTTCATAACGCATATATTTATCACCTCATTTTTTGTATATTGCAAGAAACGGCATGCCAGTCGTGAATTGGCATGCCGTTTCATAATTTTAGCGAGTGACCTGCTTGGTGCACAAATTAGTTAAGAATTTAATTTTTCAAATCGGAGGAGGTGCATTCGCACGCTAAATTCTTTTGCGGCCAATGAAGACCGCTGCCGTGTAAATTTCAAAATGCATCGTGCCATGCCGGTATATCCGGCATGGTCTTTGTTTCCGCCTGCATATTTTAAGGTGCATCAGGCGACTACACCGAACCATATTTTTTGCTGTCTTTACAGCTTTTACGCCTTACTCAAGGCATTAGTATTATAAATATGTAATTTCTTTTATAAGTAGTAACCAAGCAATTTTGCCGCTATTTTTTTATTATTTTTTTGTGTTTTTGCGAGTGATTAATTTGGTAAAATTTGTTGCTATTTGAAGATGTATTGTTGCCTGCCGTATATCATGCGAGGCGCGACATCTTCAATAAGTTAATTTGTAATTTGCCGCATATATAGCATACCAGCGGCATTGCACAGCCATCCTGTTTCCAGAACTGCCATCGCCATTTTCTTCTACTTTCGGAGTAACCAAATTACCGGTGTTGGAATTCCCGTCGCCCGGTTAAGCCGCAAAAAATTGAATTTCAAGTATGTTAAGCGGTAAAGACAATTTGTTCAGTATTTGATTCATCAAAGAAGTAACCGCTTATATGGCACGCATGCCATAGCCGAAATTCAGGTTTTTCGTTTTGTGTGTATCCTGCATCAGCACAGGAAGAGAAATCTTCGCGAGTATACGATTCGGTAAAGTAATTGTTTTTGCCTGCATGCACAAGCACTTGCCGGTATGCCCGGCCGCTCAGGTTTGCTGGCAGCTTTATGTTTTCTATTATGGAGTAACCGAACCAGAACTAGTAATAAATCAAGTTCATTCGCCGCTATTTTTTTGTATTTCGAGTTACGGCAAGCGTAAAATTATATCTCACCATTTCTGCCGCATATGCAGCATATTCCGGGAGTTTTTTTTCTTTGTAGTTATTTGTTATATAAGAATGAAGTAACGCTTACAAAAATGCCGAAATACGATTTAATTTTTCTGGTTTCTTCAAGTCTGTGTTTTTCCTGCCGTGCCTCCACAAAGGGCGGCGTCCAGCAGACTCCAGCGTAAAAAAAATCCCGTCACATATGGCAAGTACCCAGAGACTACAATCCCCGCTTTCGCCAATTCTACCGGCGCGGTTCGTTCGCTCTTTTCGCTTGCATATATAATATGCTTAAAAAAATAAAAAGTGTAACGTTTTTTACAAATTTTTTTAAAAAAAATTTCGAGGAGTCGCGGCGGTAGAAGTATGTATAAAAAATATCCAATAACATTTGAAGTAACCGCCTTAAACCGGCACGAATGCCAGGTCTGCTAAAAGCCGAAATTTTCGCCAGCGTTAAGAAGCATCAGCTGCTCTCAACGCTTACATATACAATATGCTTAATTTTTTTAAAAGTGTAACGTTTTTTGAAAAAAAAATAAAATATTTTTTTTGCAGCCCCAGCTACACGAAGCCCAGTGTGCAATCCGCCATTACCTGCGGCGGCTATGCCGGCTTCCAGCCACACATCCAACCTTGCCGGAAATTTCTCGCTGCAAAGCATGAAGAGAACTTCAGTATCCGCGTTTCGGCAACGCCCATATTCTCAGCGATACGCTAGCATACGCTGGTGCAGGATGGCTGTTACCGCTCCTGCTCCGCAGGCTTTATCTCTTACATATCTAATATGCATGATTTTTTATTTTTTGTAATGTTTTTTACAATTTTTTTTATTTTTTTCTACACAAAAAAAATCTCCGGGCAAAGCACGGGGATTAAGCAAGAGGATATGCGGCAGCAGACATATCAGAAGCCGACATGGATACAAACGGTACCACATATTCAGCGATATATTCGGCTGAATATTTGGTGCCGGAAATCTTACCAATATGCCGACTACAACGCAAAGCAAAAAAAGACGGCCTTAACATTAAGGCCATCTTCTTACATTTTCGAATAAACATCAGCTACGTTACTTGGAATATTACTCATTGTCCCATCAGAATCAAATGTTTCTCCACTTGAATTTCTCCAGCTGCTTAATGGAATTGAATATGTGTTTCCAACAAAAGCAAATTTTTCTCCAAGGATTAGTGTATTCATACCATGGCAGGCATAAAAACTGTAATTCATTCCCGTTACTTTTGAAGTATCAAAGTTTGATAAGTCCAATCGTGTCATGCTTCTGCAGTTATACCACATTTTGTTCATATTTGTTACATTTGACGTATCAAATGAAGACATATTTAAATTAACAAGTTTATTGCAATCATAGAACATCTGCTGCATATTCTTGACTCTTGATGTATCAAATGACGAAGTATCCAAATCTGTCAACATCTGGCAGGATGAGAACATATGAGACATATCTGTAACCAATGCTGTATTAAAGTTCTTCACGCTAAGCGTGGTCAGCTTTGAACATGATAAGAACATCATGCTCATATTTGTTACTTTACTGGTGTTAAAATGGCTGATATCTAATTGGAGCAAATTGCTGCAGCTATAGAACATAGCTTCCATGTTTGTTACTTTGGCGGTATCAAAATTACTTACATCAATACTTACAAGTTTTCCACATCTATGGAACATCCTTCGCATATTTACGACATTAGATGTGTTAAAACGAGATAAGTCCACTTCTGTTAAGCTACCACATTCAGAGAACATACATTGCATGGATGTAGCTCTTGAGGTATCCCATCCTTCAATGTTTACAGATTTCAGTCCACTACATCTCTGGAATATATTATCCATATTGATTACATTGCTTGTGTTAAAGCTGGACAAGTCTATATTTGCAAGTTTTTTACATGACACAAACATATATCCAATATTCTTGACGTTTTTCGTATCAAAGTTTGATACGTCAATATTCTCAAGGTTTTCGCATCCGGAAAACATACTGTTCATATTGGTCACGCTTGATGTGTTAAAACTCTTTACGTTTACTTGTTTTAATTGATTACAATTTGCAAAAGCGCTGTTCATATAAATTACTTTTGATGTATTAAATGACGCTAAATCCAATTTTTGTAATCCACTGCACCCATAAAACATTGACTGTATATTTGTCGTATTTGATGTGTCTATATTATCAAAATATATTTCTGAAAGATTTGTTTTTTTTATTGAACATGTTTTTGCAATTTTGATTTGCAATCACGCTGACATCACTGATTTGCGACGAAACTTTCATAACAGTTCCATCCATCCATGCCACAACGCCGCAATCACCGTCATTGTCAACATCAATCAGGCTTGCTGTTTCTGGCATTATCTCATCTGTAAAATAAACAGTCCTTGCGTCATCCGGAATCAATGAATTAAAATCGTCTCCGTTTTGCAGTACAAATGTCGCTTCTTTTGCATATAAATCAATGTTTCTTGTTATTTCAGTATTCAGTGTTCCATCATTAGCCACTACTACTCTGTTGTTGTATGAAGTATCTGTATACCAGCATACGTTTGTTCCACTTGGCATTTTATACTGTCCATCAAGAATCTGCCCATTTTCTGTATACGTCATTTCGTTTTCTGTCGTCCCGTCATCAAAAGCCAGTCCGTTACCGTGAAATGTTACTTTATATTTAACAATCATTCCTTCCGGTTTTGTAGTGCTGATTTCTATATCAGGAATCTGTCTTTCGTCGTTATCTTTGTTGTCTTTCCATTTTTTAGTAAATGTAACGGTACCGTCCTTCTTTGCGTCCTTAAACACATAAACGCCCGCAGATTGCGTCTCAGCTGCATCAACAGGTCGGATACCCGAAAATACTTGCATTCCCGTAAACAGCATCAATGCGCCTGTAAATATAGCTCTATTTTTTAGTTCCATTTTCAACTGTCATTTACGTCAACCGTATTATACATTGGTCTATCCTCCTGCTAAAAACTCAGCTTTATGCCTGTATATCTAATATGCGAAATATTTTCAAAAAAATATGTTTTTGACAAAAACATTCAAAAAAATCCGGCATATTAAATATAAGAAAAAAGAGAACAAAAAAACAACAAAAAAAGGAGGAAAAGAAATGCCAGGAAAAGCAATGGAAACGGATATTGAAGAAGCAATCCGTGAGGCTGAAGAAGAATTAAGTCCAAAGTGAGAGGAACAAATAGACCAGAGCAGGGGAAGTACAGGAAAAAGAAATGTTAGGGTGGTTAAATCAGAATCGCTGTCAAAGCCGTATGAATGGAAGTTTGTGGTGGTAGATGTGGATACCGGGGAGGTTCTGGACAATGCTCAGGGATACGGGTACAAAACCAAACAGAAGGCAATGGCCGCATGGAATTACAAGACGATGGACAGAAGTAAGGATGCGGCAAAGAAAGCAAAAGAAAAACTGATAAAAGACTGGATGAGGCACCACAAAGGCTTTGTTGATACTATGGGACAGTACTGTCTTGAGATTGAATGCAAGCGTTCATGGGGGGGCCGGATGATAAGTTTGATACAAAATTTGTAAAACAAATGCTGAAAGACTACGATTTGGAATTGGATGGATTTACCGCTGGCGATTTGCTGAAGGTCTGGCGGAAATATTGATACTGACTGCTCCGCACAGATAAATCCGGCAACCTCCAACTCTTGCCTTCCGTGAACCAGCAAAACCAGACTGTTACCGGGATTAAATTTAGCACCAGCTACTTTAAGCTGGTGCTAAATTTCATTTTTCCATATCATTTTTCAGCTCTGCCTCTAAAACATTCCTTCGTGCTTCTCCATTTGTTTTTATAAGGTCATAAATATATTGAACGTCTCGCGCAACAATCGGCAATGACTCTTTAAGTTGTTTAAAGACTTCTTCCTTATGCAGATTTGCAACTAAAGATATACGTCCATTTTCACTTGATAATCGTGTATACTTAGTTTCTATTGGCCTTAACGATGGATTTGATGATATTCCATTGTATTCCTTTCGATATGTCGTTAAAGAATATTGATTATCAGATATTCGTATTTTGCTAATAATGTTTGGATTTTTTGATTTCAATGTTACAGAAATTGTAGAATTTCCTGTAGTTCTGTCTTCTTTACAATTAATCTCAAACTTACTGGCTGGGTCAGTTCTGTATATTAGGTATGCTTTTTCAACATTATCTGAACATTTATATGCATTTGTTTCTACTGCAATTTCGTCAAGACGTTTTTCGGTTCTTTCTCTTTCTCCTTTATTAGTTACTGGGTATGCAGTAAGTACATTGAAGCCATACTTCATTGCGTCATTTCGTTCAAGTGTAACCATGACATTATTCGAAGAGTATTCTTTTATCAAGTTTTTATTATTATTGAAGAAACCAACACCTACAATTTGACATGCGTCATATGATAATTCAAATGTGTCTCCGTTATCTGAGCCATCCAACCAATTAACGACTTTACTGCTATTATCCATTATAGCATTACTAATAATTTCCTTTGCATATTTAACATTTGCGTTAGTATCACCTGGATTATTAATGTCTGCAATAAAACAACTTTGTGCCTGTTTCTTTCCACGTAAAACTAAGTCTAAATTTTTGGTATCATCCATCACAGAATGCTTCTCGAATACATGAGTTCTATAATTCTCAATTTCATCAAATGTGAAATTCTGCAATCCGCTTAGTATCTTATTTTTATTAATTGGCGATGTTTTGTACATTTTTATCACCTTCTTTTTTTCTTTTTTATACTTTTAAAAATGCAGAAAAATATTATTGTCAAAAAAAATAAAAAAAGGACGCGTTTAATTGCGTCCTGTTGAATCTTTTTGTTTGATTGCAGAAAAAATCAACTCAATATCAGCTTCAGTTAATCCTTTTTTATCCATTAGTGAATTAAGTTTTTCGAGAGTCTCAAAGTCACCTACTGTAGCAAATTTTGTACAATCTAATGGAAGCACCACTACATCATCGTCTTCTTCTGAAATTTTTGTTAAGCAAGGCTGAGATGATTTTTTATCCCATTCCAGAAACTCTTCGTCTTCTTTTCCAAGATAGAAATATTTCAGCTTCTCAAATATTTGCTTTGGTTCTATTTTTGAAATGAAAGCTTCATATCTCTCCACAGGATAATCTTTCTCGTATATTGAATCAGAAAATAAGTCTTTATGTTTTTCATAAAAATCGGCTCTCTGTAAATAAACTTTACTTCCTGGAGTGATGGACATTCTGCCAATAGATTCCTGTTCAATATCAGGTCTCTTTTCAGCAAGGATTTCTGAAAACTTGCATCTAAGATTGCTTGGCATAAAAACAATCTTCTTTTTATCAATTAATCTTAAATCATCAAAATTCATCATAATAATCTTCCTTTCTTATTTATCAGTAATAATTGTTCAATCTTAATATGAAAAATATCATCAAAAAATAAAAGTAAAGAAATTCTTGTGTATTGTTGCAATTTTTTAGGGCGCGAGATGTGAACTCACGCCCCTATACTACTTATCAAAAGCAATGTCTTATACGTCCTTCCTTACACACACATACCATTCCACGGTATTCACATCCTCATCCTCACATACAATCTCATACAAATCGTAATTAAAATTGTCGTCAAACGGTTGTTCGCAGTCCATCCCGATTTCATTAATTGCAATTACCTTTCGGCCGTCATAGTTATCCCCGATTTCCGGCAATTTTTCAATCTCTTTGATAACTCGCGCTTTGCGCTCGTAACCAGACTTCGAACGGGGATTCAGACCCGTATGCGAAGTTAAAAACAGAATATTTTACCCGCGGACGATACTATCGGCTGGTGATTCCCCGTTCTTCGTTGAAATTTCTGTAAGTGTTGTGCGATACATTAAATTTTTTCATGGCATTATTTTTCCTTTCTTTTTTATCGCTTATTTTCTTCGCTTGTTTTTTTGTTTTCTTCTCCCGTCTCCAATCCAAATCTTTCGCCATTACGCAAGCATCTGCTGCAGGCAGTCTTTTCTACTCTCCCGCTCTCAGCCCCCTGTAAATTTCCTCCGCAAAGATGCCAAGCACTTCTTTCTTAATCTCATCATTTCCAAGTAGCAGAGAGAAAAAATCCTGGTTTTGGTTCAGCCCCTCAATCAAAGCATCGTCAATGTTGTCAAAATAAGCAAATTCAAAGTCTTTTTCCGTATTATTTTTGGCGCTTGCTTTTAGTTCTTCTGACTTCATCATGATATCTTTAATCTGCAGCATCGCCTTCACTGCAACGTCATTGTCGTACGACTTACCCGTTTTGCTGTTGATTTCAGCGATGATTTGAGAGAGTTTTTCGGTCTTTTGCAGCGTCAGGGCAATCTGCTCTGCGGTCGGCAGCTTTACGACCGGGTCCGATTTTATAGTGTCTGTTTTATGTTCTTCTTTTTTCTTCTGTACAAAACCGGAAGCCTTTATCTTGCCGGCCAGGTTGAAGCCGCCGCCGGAGCCGCCCATCTTTAAATATGACTTCAGATAGTTTAAGAAATTATATTTCTTATGAAGCTCTTTGTCCTCAAAACAAGAAGCCTGAATCAGGAATTCGTAGAACCTTACAAAGTGTTTAACTGTCAGGATGATTTCATTGCGTTCTTCTGTCGGATGGCTTTCAATTGCTTTTTTGGTCTTCTGCAGCAGGTATGTCATATTTTTCTTTGCTTTTGCAGATATATCACCGGAATACAGTAAGTCATTAAATTTGTCCACGTCATCCGGGTCAATCACATAATAACCGTCCAGTTTTGCCTCAATATCATACATTGCAGACGGAGTTATTGAGTTGGATAACTCTGTGACAGTGTAGAACTTGGAAAAGTCCTTGATGATGTCGTCATAGTTGTTTACAAAGTCAAGAATGAAAGTATGTTTGTCATACGGCGGGCAGATACGGTTAAGGCGTGACAGCGTCTGGATGGTTGATACATCATGCAGTTTCTTTAAGATGTACATGGCACAGAGCTTCTTCTGGTCAAAGCCTGTCTGATATTTATCAGCAACGATAAGTACGTTGTAGTTGTCAGAGTCAAATTCAGCCGGCAGTTTCTTTTCTGCAAAGCCGTTCATTCCCGGTTCTGTATACTCTTTGTCTTCCAGTTTTACCTTTCCGGAGAATGCAACCAGGGCGTGAATGTCTGTATAGCCTTTTCTCTTCACATAGTCTTCAAAGCCCTGTCTGTATTTGACTGCCGCTTCTCGTGATGCGGTGATGACCATTGCTTTCGCCTGTCCATCCAGTTCAGTCATTACAGTTGTACGGAAATGTTCAATTATAATTTCCACACGCTGCATGATATTAGTCTCATGCAGGTCAATAAACCTTGCAATCTGGCGTTTTGCCTTATTGGTCTGATATTCCGGGTCTTCTTTAATCTCTTTGTTCAACTGGAAGTATGTGTCATATGTTGTGTAATTTTCCAGGACATTCAGGATGAAACCTTCTTCTATCGCCTGCTTCATGGAATACAGGTGGAATGCCTCATTTCTGCCCTTTGTATTGGTTCTTCCAAACAGTTTAAGCGTTGTCGGTTTCGGCGTAGCGGTAAATGCAAACACTGACACGTTTTCCGGCTTGCCGTTTTTGCTTACTTCTTTTGCCAGGATGTCTTCAGCATCTACCTCTTCGCCTTCCCTCAAAACATCGGTCACGGCCTTCATGTTTTTACCGGCAGTTGATGAATGTGCTTCGTCAATAATAACAGCAAAATGTTTATCTCTCAGCGCCTTTACATTACCCACAATATACGGGAACTTCTGGATAGTTGTCACAACAATCTTCGTATTACCTTCCAGCGCCCGGCCAAGGTCTGCAGATGTGCATTTTTCATCCATAACGCGGATGAACCCGGATTTATGCTCTAATGAAAGCACAGCCTGCTGCAGCTGGCGGTCTACTACTACCCTGTCAGTACAGATGATGATACTGTCAAAGATGATTTTATTGTTATCATCATGCAGTGACGCCAGGCGGTATGACAGCCAGGCAATCTCATTTGTCTTTCCGGAGCCGGCAGAATGCTGCAGCAGGTAGTTCTGGCTGCTCTTGTTTGTCATCACATCGTCAAGTACTTTACGGATAACGTCCAGCTGGTGGAATCTCGGGAAGATGACCGTTTCTGAAATCTTCTTTCTCGGCGTTCTGCCTTCTTTTGCTGCTCTTTTTTCGTCTTCTTTTTTCTCTTTTACTTCAATAAACATGAATTTGCTGATGATTTCAAGCACGGAGTCTTTTTGAAGGATGTTATCCCACATATAGTGGACGCTGTACTCGTCTTTTAAGATAGGGTTTCCGGCACCGGTATTAATACCTTCTCCCTTTCCCATGTTGAACGGCAGGAAAAATGTGGCCTCTCCATCAAGCTTGGTTGTCATATACACTTCTTCCAAATCCATCGCGAAGGACACCAGGACGCCGGCTTTGAATCTGAAAAGCCTTGTCTTCGGATTTCGCTCTGTTCTATACTGCAGAATCGCGTTCTCGTAGTTCTGGCCGGCTGCGTTGCATTTTAATTCAAACGCCATAATCGCAAGGCCGTTCAGGAACACGACCAGGTCAATTCTTTCTTCGTCCGACGCCCACACCTCTTCTGATGCAGAAAAGATATTTTCGTTATACAGTTTATTGAGTTCTTTATTATATGTTGTAGCCGGCTTTGCATACATCAGTTTCAGCGGTACATTGGCAATCTCCACGCCATGTTTCAGGACGTCAAGCCTGCTGCCGCGTTTCTTTGTCTCTTCCGCATTGATAGCCGACACAATCACCTCTTCTGTCTTTTCTTTATATATTTTTTTAAGGCTTTCCATCTCATCCGGTTGTGTAGTTTCCAAAAACCGCATCAATTCCTGGCGGCTGACAGCAAAAAGCCTGTCGTAGTGGTCTGCCGGCTGGACTTCGTAGCCGCTGGCAGCAAGTTTTTTTAGTATGTATTTTTGATATTCTTTTTCTGACAATATGTTATTCATCAAGGTCTCCTTCTGCCGGAAAGATGCTGCGGGCTGTATGATATGCGGAGATTATATGGGGCGCTGCCCCACACCCCGCAAGGGCGAAGCCGCCCTTGACCTGCCTAAAAACTCGCTTCGCTCGTTTTTCTGTACAAGGCCGCCCGCCTTTGGTGGGCATATCTTTCGGCTGCGATATCAATATGCAGAAAAACCGCATGAAAGTTACATCATGCGGTTAAATTTATGCGTTAAGGCTGCCAATTATTATAAACAGACTCTAGCAATGGAAGATTACAACAACGGGATTTAACACTTCTGTCTCTTCGTGACAGTTCAGCTTCAGGCATAAAGAGCAATGAGTGTAATGTTTCGGCAGTATTCTGTATTGGTTCCCAATCTGATAGTATAGCATTGTATTGGTTTTGCAAAAGTCTTCTGTATTGTGGATTTTGCTCATTACTGATTCGTAGTGGAATAATTGCCTCATCAGGAACCGGAATCATGTTATTGAAATTGATTGCTCCAAGCCGTCCTCCATCAATTTTACGAAAATCTTTATCGTTATGCATTCTTCTATGTTTAGGCTTTGGCGAAGTGAAAGGGGCGTAATATTTAACATCGCCGATTAGTAGTATGATGCCAATATATGGACGTGATTCATTTTTATTATCTGCAACCCGATTATCGTAAGCCCTTATAAATTCTATATATGTATCTTTTATATTATATATATCCATTTTGTCCTCTTATATGTAAAAAGAGATGACATAATGTCATCTCTTTGCTTTTTTAGGTTCTCGCTTTGTTTTCAACTGGTGGAGACGCACCGCTTTTTTAGGTTCCCGTTTTGTTTTTCAACTGGTAGAGACGCACCGCTTTTTTGAGTTCTCGCTTAAATTGGTGGAGACGCACCGCTTTTTCTATGCTTATATTATATGTTATAATCTCTAAAATGTCAATACTTTCACGCTTCCGGCACTTCTTTCTTACCGGTTACATATTCATAAATTAACGATTTTTTATATTCTTCAAGTGTTGCGATTTGGTATTCGTAATTTTGTAAAAGAGCGTCAATTTCGGAACATTTGGAGTCAAGGTAATCGGCGATAGTTAACATTTCTTGCTGAGATGGAACAGCAACCTTTATTTCTCCAAGTTCTTCTTGGTTTATCTTTGGCATTTTCACTCTATCTTGAATAATAAGGCTTACTTGTGATACAAAATAAGTAGATAACATTGAATATACCATAAAAAGGGTTGGAAGCTTTGATTCTATAGGATACATATCCGCGCTACATAATCCATCAAAAGGCGCAACTGTCAATTTATTAAGATTAGGACGTATCTTAGAATATAATATCTGACCACGATAAAATAAATGATTTCCACTGATAACTCCGGATTCCTCTACGGTTTGATGTGATAACAACCTTCCTGTATCTTTCTCAATATTATCTGGAGCAATTTGAGGATATTTCATATATTTGTCTGGCTGTACCAAATTAGATTTAATTGAAGCTATATGCTTAAATCGTACAACCTTCCACCCCTCAGGTATCTCCCCAATCCATTCAACCCCGGAATCCTTCATCTTCGCATCCTTATCAAGCCCCTTCGTCACCGCTTCTGTTATAACTGCTTTTTTATATTCTTTTGCCGATTCCATGCGGGCACGGAGATTTTCAATAAGGGTATCAATCTCGGAACATTTGGAGCCAAGGAAATCGGCGATGCGGTGTTGTTCCTTCAGATTTGGCAATACTATATTTAAATTCATAATACGAGACACACTCAGCCCAGGTTGCGCAGCAGTATCAAAAGCATATTGATTAAGGTTCATAGATTCAAGCATTCTAAAAAAATAATTTATAAATACATCATTTTTTAGAGTTACAATAACTGCATGGTCAGTTGCCCAGAATTTTCCATTGACTAAATGAACATTGCCTGCTAAAGCGCCTTGTCGTCCAATCAAAATATGATTGCCATTTTTATTATAGATTTTATAAAATCCTCGCAGTCCATTTCCGCCATAAACAGGATATTCGCCATTATCGCTTATATCTAATGCTGTTATATTATCTCCACTCTTCATCGTGCAATGATACTTAATTTTTGAGAACTCCCACCCCTCTGGCACTTCTCCAATCCACGGAATACCGGAATCGCGCATTTTTCTTTCTTTTTTTTCTTCCATATATGTTAAACGTCTCCTTGTTACGCTGTTTTCGTCTTCTTTCTTAACTTCTTTTATACATATTACTTAAACAAGTTTTACAATAATATCAATCTTCTGCAAAAACGCAGTTTTTGCTCCGGGTCAAGGGATGAAATCCCTTGCCGGGGTATAAGGGGCGGGCAGCCCCTTATCTCTCTTTTTCTCTTTCTCTCTTTACCCGAAAAGCCTTGCTTCAATCTCTCCCGCTTCTTTAACCAGGCGTGCCATTTTTGCCGCAATGTCTTCTGATGCTGCCTGCTTCTGGTATTTGTAGAAGCAGCGTGTGAACGGTATTTCCGCGCCGGTCTTGATTACTGGCTTCTTCGCTGCCAGGTTTTCTTCAAAGAACCACTTGGCATCCGGGATGTGAGGCAGAACCTCACGCGCCATATAATCTTCAATGTCCTCGTCGTATTTTACAATCTCAGTGTCTTTGGTGTCTTTGTCATAAATGATTTCGCCTTTATTTTTGCCTTTCTTTTCTCTCTGTATTTCTGCATTTTTGTCCATCACAGATAAGGCATCGGCAATCTTGTCAACAAGTTTTGAATCAACATCCGGTAATACTTTATTGATTACCGGCAAAAAGGCTTCCGGAGACATATACTTTTCTTCTGATTTTGCCGCATTCAATGCGTTAATGATGCTGTCATATTGCTGCTTGGACTTTTTGAAGTCTTCCAGTTTTGTCCTCTCTTTTGCTGTCATATTTTCGCCTTTTTCTTCCAGTTCAAGGACTTTTGCTTCGTCGTAGAGTTTTGACAGCACACCGCTCTGCATCAAGCGCTCAATGCTTTCATCTGTAATCTCGTACCGTCTCTGCAGCGGCTGCATTACGGTATACTCACGGTAAATGAATTCTGTATTGTTGTAAATTTTAGAGAACTCGTTTTCCTCAAAATCGCAATACAGCTTCGTGATAACCTCGCGGTCTTCCGGTGTAAACTCGTTCTTCTTGCTTCCAAGCGGCTTCCTCAACTTATGGCAGATACCTGAAGCATCAATCAGCTGAATTTTGCCGATACGTTCCGGGCGTTTATTTTTAGACAGAATCCAGCAAAAACTGCTTATGCCGGTATTGTAAAACAAATCATTCGGCATCTGGATAATCGCTTCAACTAAGTCATTCTTCAGCAGCCAACGCCTAATCTGTGACTCGCCTGACGCAGTCCCGCCGGTAAACAAAGGAGAACCGTTAGAGATGATTGCTGCACGTCCAACATTGTAATCCATCTTTGCGACTGCTGACTGTAAAAACAATAACTGAGAATCGCTTCCAGCCGGGAGGCCTGCTCCCCATCTGCTGTCATCTTTTGCGAACTCCGCCTTGACCGCATCTTCCTGACCTTGTTTCGCGTTATCTCCGCTCCACGGAGTACCGAACGGCGGATTTTCAATCAGAAACCGCATCTTTGTATCAGGGAAGCAATCATTCTTCAATGTATCTGTATGTTTAAAGTTTTCCGCGTTCTGCCCTTTGATGAGCATTTCAGCCTTACCGACTGCATAAGACGGCCCCATAAACTCCTGGCCAAACAATCTTACATCTGCTGAAGGATTATAGTGCTTCAGATATGTAAATGCAGTGGAGAGCATACCTCCAGTACCACAGGCCTGGTCACATACAGTAATGATTTTTTTATCATCAAAGATGTCATCACAGCCTTCTGACAGTAAGACAGAACATAGTAATTTGATGATATCCCTGCCAGTGTAAAACTGTCCGGCGTCTACATTCTGATAAAACCTGCCAATCAGGTTTTCAAAGATATACCCCATTTTGATGCTGTCATAAGTCTCCGGGTCAAGGTCAAGTTCCGAGAACGCCTTCACAACGGAAAACAGGCAGCCATCCTTATCCATTTTTTCAATATGTTTTTCAATCTCCAATTCATTCAGGATATCTTTAACGTTACCAGAAAATCCCGCAACATATGCATTGAAATTCTTTGCAATGTTATCCGCATCGTTACACAATTTTCTTAAATCAAACTGGCTGGTATTGTAAAACTGAAATCCTGAAATCTTACACATGGCTTTGTATGGATATGTCGGCATTTTTTCAAACATATCAACAACAGCCTGCTTTGTCTTTTCCAGTGTACACTCAAATCTCCTGATGATTACCATCGGAATGATAACATCACCATATTTATCCGGCATATAAGAGCCGCGGAGCTTATTGGCAATACTCCAAATAAAATTCGCCTCAGCGGTTACATCAACGGGAGCTTCGTCCCAAATAGCATTTAATCCCATATTGTCATTTTTCCTTTTCTATATATTTTCATGCGCTTCTCAGGGTTTATTATCTTATATACAGTATATCAGATTTTGCATATTTTTTGAGTTTTTTTGCGAGAAAAGCAACAAAAAAAGAAGCCTACGCTTCTTCTATATTAACACGCCGCACCCGGTTCTTTAGTTTATCATTTTCAGCTCCCCAATTCATTCTGGTGTGCTCTGCTGTCTTGGCATCATTACCGCCGAAGAACACTTTTGGCTTATTCATGCGTCTCACATACGCATCAAACGTATGCTCCAAAATCATATCAGACATACTTACCATCTTCGTCACTCCTCTCTCCTGGTTCTTCTCCTATTGCTTCTCATCTTTTCCTGCAGGCATCCTCTCTCATATTTCCCTGGCATTCCTTCACTCATCTCTCTCTACTCTTTCATCTCTTCCAACCCTCCGTGTCTTTCTGGGAAAGACACACCCCGCGCCTTCGGCGCGTCCTTTTGGCGCCATACGGCGCCTCGAACTCTGGTACTGACTTTTTTCTCGCTGGCTTCCATCCCTCTACT
>OASZ01000545.1_pt1 | contig 30556 bp, 30 predicted proteins | sample 1501241 | NCBI WGS metagenome assembly OASZ01 (sample SAMEA2579926, study PRJEB22360) | human gut metagenome | biome: human gut; feature: human-associated habitat; material: faeces | place: Denmark | collected 2008/2010 | reverse complement strand
AAAGTTGAGTACTAAACTATTTGGACTTTGTAGTGATGAGTCTATTATCTCACATCGGATGATTTTGAACAGGTACTTGCTATTTTGCGTTTACTATTTATTTCATCATCTCGTTCTCTATTCTGGGATATTTTACTAATCCAGAATTCACTGTTATTACTTTTCTCCAGTCTTGGTTTTAATACTTCCAAATCCTTTCCATGAAAAAATTCTCCGTCACAAAAAATTGCAATTTTATACTTAGTGAGTACAATATCCGGATTACCTGGCAACTTATTATAATTTTTCCTATATCGATAGCCCTTTTTCCATAAAGCTTTTCGAAGTATAATTTCTATTTGGGTATCTTTAGCTTTAATATGCTGCATATTTTTCCTTCGTTGTTCTTTTGTCAACACATCTGCCATATTCAACACCTTCTCAAACATAACAATATATCTCTACTTCTTAAAAACATTTTCTCTATGCCATTTCAAAAATTTTATATCCGGCGCCATTATCATTTTCATATCAATTTTTGCATTATCATAACGCTTTAAATACTCAAATAAAACTGTATCCTTTTTTGCACATTCTGAAATAATCATTTTACCGTCATCTTGAAAAGATATATACCCTTGGTCAAACGCTCTATCAAATAACGTAGATAAACATATACCATTTTGCGGATTTGTTCTATTATTAGGATCATCCTTCCACGGAACAATATGCGATGCAACCAAGAACTCCTTTTGTGCCATCCCTGTGATCGCACATGCATACTTATAATATGCTTTCACCTTATCTGCAAAAACTTTTTGAGCCGGTCCACGTGTTTTCACATTTCTCATCGTGTCATCCACATGATAATTTCGCATCTGCTGCTTCTGAAATATTTCAACCGCAACTACCTCTTCCTCATCATTAAGCACCACATAGTCAAAAGATTTTTCATCTTCTTGAAGCATCAACAATTCAAAAAAATCTTGCTTTGATATCTGTGTTATCCCATATTGAGTAAAGAAACCTCTCCATGTTTCTTTTCGTTCTTTAAAGTGCCAAATAAAATCTACCATCTTGATATTCTGAATTTCTTTGCGGTCTGCGATAAATAAACAAATCGCCTTGACGTATTCTATTATTTATCTTAGTATCCCATCTATATTCTTTAAAATCTACATCATTATGGTCTACAATTAAGCTTCCTTGCAAAAAGGTATCAATAATAAAGAATCTTGTCTCTTCTTTAATCTCTGTATCATACCAACTCAATATACTCATATTATCTCCACCTTTCTGACTATAAACTAAACCGTATCCCCATCATTTAGAATAAAACTTCTTTCAAACGTTACACCTGCAGCTTCTGCAATATCCTCTAATTCAGCCACCGTAAAACTTTCCCTTTTTAGTTTTGCATTAAAATTCTGAGGTGTAGTTCCCAAACGTCTTGCCAATTCAGCCAAACTTATTTTTTGCCTAACACATAATATTTTTATCTGTTCAGATATTGTCATGCTTACTCCTCCTTACCATGTGTCAGATGTAAATCCAATACTATCTTATCAATCTTCCCATCTGGATATATGTACTGCAGTTCTTTGTAGTCAAACTCCGGATTTAATGTATGAATCAAACTATGATGATTTGGACACACAATAAGAAGATTATCCGATGAATTATCAACACTTTTCGAAAAATACTTTATATGGTGAGCCTCTGCAATATTTGCACCATATTCTGATCCCACATTTTTACCACATATTTGACACCTATATGCATATAGTCGCTTTAACATATCAACTTTCTGCTTGGAATATGTACGCTCAATTACCGTTTTCACAGTCTTATTTAAAGAAGCAGTCTCATCCGCAAAATTAAGATACATTTCCACATCATATTCAGAAACTATCCCACCATCAGTTTCTAAATTCAATTCTTGCTTCTCCTCTAACTTTCCACCGAGAACCACCTTTACAAGCTCCGATATTTCTTCAAAGCTCATTACATTCCATCGCTCATACATTTCTGTTACAGCAGCAGTTGGCTTTCTATTACGACGTCCTACTCTTCCATTATCAAAAAATACATCAAATTCATCTCTTCTTTGCTTTATATACGCATTAGGAACAACATCTGGTCCTGTAATACGAATTGATAAATCATCCATAGCTTTAGATACCGGTCCTGTATATCCTAACTCTTTAAAAGCATCTTCATTATACTTTGAAATATAAAATGCAACTAATGATTTTTTCTGATTGATTGTCATTCTCTTTCACCTAATATATTTTTATTTATATCCATCACCTGTCTGAAAATAGCCTCCAACACATCTACAACAATACTATTACCAGCCATTTTTATAAGTTTCTCAGTTGAATAAAGGCTTCTACCTTTTGTAACCATAGGATTATCACTGATTACTTTATCAAAATCCGCTTCATCAAATCCCATCAGTTTAAAACATTCTCTCGGAGTTAAATAGCGCCATTTTGTTTTTCCTCTCGCATAATTTTTATAAGTAATCAAGCCTGAATTTGGATTACGATCTTGCTTCGTTGTTACTGTATTGACAATTATTTCATTAATTTCTTTTCCATCATACAGCATATCATTATCTTCCAGTATTTTCTTCCTAGACGGAGTATCGTTTGGCTTGCTAGCATCGGCTTCCACCTTATACTTTGGAACACCTTTATAATCCAAACAAAGGATATCTTTTAATTTCAAATTCCTTTGTTTTAATTTTTCAGCTTCGTCTTTTTCTAAATTATGTTCTTCAAAATATTGTTTTACTGAATTAATAATATCTTTATCGTTTTTGCACAAAACGCTGATCATATACGCTCTTTCTCTCTTTTGTGGAATACCAAAATTCTTAGAATTAAGCCTATATATATGATTATAATAGCCCAAGTTTTCTAATGTAGCTTTCCAATCTCCAAAATCTTCTTCATGTGGTTTGGATAAAATGTTTGTAACATTCTCCATTAGCAGAAAACGTGGCAATTCCTTGCCTTGTTCACTCATTTCAAGTAGTATACGTTCTACTTCCCAAAGCATACTAGATCGATTGTGCGCATCCCTTGCAATCCCACTCTTATTGCCATGCCAACATCCACATAATGACAAATCCTGACATGGAAACGAGTACGTAAACAAGTCGATATTTTCAGGAATATCACTTCCTTTAATATCCGTTATACTTACCATATTTTTCGTTTCTTTTATTGCTGCATATAATCTTCTCTTTAAATGCAATGGCAAACGTTTAAATGACTCGTCATTCATAGCTTTCTTTCCATCAGAACTTAATGAAAAGCCTCGTAAAAATTCTATTACTTCATCATCTGAGACATCAGCATATTTATTAATATCAATTTTCCCTTTATGTATCAAACAATATGCAAGTATTGCATTGATATCCCAATCTGCGGTATTTACAATCTCAAATGGCTTACCAATTCTACTTAATGCTTTCGCTTGACTGCCAATACCACTAAAGGTTTCAATTACTCTAAACATTTCTTCTCTCCTCGGATTACCATACAGTATATTCCAAGCCGTCCAAATCAATTGTATATGTGATTTGTATCACTGACTCCGGAATTCGGTCATCCTTAAATGAGGCTTTTGTTATCTTTGGAAATTTATCATCAACCTCATATTTTCTTTTTTCTAATACTTTATATTTTTCTTCTCTAATGCTTGCACCTTTTTCATACCCCAGTTGATACAGCTGTTGCTCAATCTTATCTTTATCATATCCATCCGCAACCAATTTATCTTTCATATCGTTGATAGATATTCCACTTTTTGATTGTTCCAATCTACAGAAATATAACTGAAGTCTCTTCATGCTCTGAAGCTGATGCTGTCCAGCTATAGTAACAGTTGCACCATATCGCTTTACCGTTGATTTCACTTCATAGCTACTCTCATAACCTTCAATATCATGACTTCCCGCATTAACCGCGGTCCATTCTATAGTATTATCATTAACATATAAATCATCTAAAACCATCATTTCTGCTATAACACTATATGCTTCTTTGTTGGAAATTGCATTTCCCATTAGTTCACGCCATTTTTTCCACCAATCTAGTGGCTCTGCCATGAGATTTTTTCTATCAACCCCATCGATACCTGGTTCCACAAACTGGGCACAAACCGTAGCGAACTCATAACGTAAACTGTCTAGCATACAACTCAATATAAGATATTTCTTTTCAACACCTCCAATAGCCATATTTCTTGAAAACAATCTGCTATTTGCAAACTTTTCCGAAATATCTCTTGCGTCATCAAATTCAATTGCAACACCATATCCTTCATTATTTCGAATTACAATCGCCGGATAATCATTTGAAAGAGTTTTTATTTCTCTAGCACCATTTTGTGTTGATGCAAAATATTCTCTAATTTCTTCCAGTATTCCCATAGTTTATTCCTCCTCAAACGTATTGAATACAGATTTTGCTACTCCTAATGCCAATAATGGTGGTACAGCATTTCCTATTTGTTTAAATGCCTCTCCCATTGAACAATCAAAGAAAAAATCATCAGGAAAAGATTGTAATCTCGCCGCTTCTCTTACTGTAATCCCTCTAGGTTCTAACGGGTGTATGTGACTATAGGTATCTTTCCCCAGATGCGCAACTAGCGTATGAGATGGCTTCTTCTCATCCAGTTTTTTCCACTTATTCTCAAACTTCTCTCTGTCATACTGAGGAACCATCTTATTATAAAGATTGATATATTCCTCGCTATCTTTCTCGTATCCAAAAAGTTTTGATTCCTCATAGAATAATTCATCTGCAATTCTTGATGCCGCAATATAATTATCTCCTTGCTGCATTCTTGCAAAAATCGGAAAATCTCTAGTATTCTTTCTAAATGCATTTGCGGAAACTCCAAATCCTTCTTTTCCGTACCACGAACGCATTAATGTTTGATATTCGTTCTGCGCTTCTGTTTTATATGGATATTCTATATTCAAAGATACTAATTTATATTTTGACTCAGCCGTAGGGAATACTTCTGGTAAATCTGAAAAAGCATCACCTACTGTTACCCATGGATTCAAATCTTCCGTTGCTCCAATTGGTTCTTTGAAAAACTTACATTGTTTATAACCTTCGAACCTTTTTTGGTGTTGTGTCATAACATCAAGAGTATTTCGATGTGTTGGCTGGGGCAGTTTTATTTCTATATTTTCTTCTGATTTAACAGCAACAACAAATACTCTCTCTCTCACTTGTGGAACCCCATAATCCGCCGAATTAAGTAATGTCCAAAATGCCTTATAACTTTTCTTAGTCAATTCTGCACATACTATTTCAGGAATATTTTTCCCACCAAAATTCGTTGATTCCGGAACATTTTCCATTATCACTGCACGTGCATCCAGTTCAAATGCAAATCTTAAAAAATCTTGATATAAATATCCCCTTGCATCTTTAACATTTACTCTATCTTCACCTAGAGATCTTAATTTTCCACGTCCTGCCATAGAATAAGCCTGGCATGGCGGTCCTCCTATCACAATACAGCCTTCTTCGCCAAAACAATTTTTAAACACACTAGCGTCTATTTCTGTAATATCTCCGCAAATATGTGTTTCATCTTTTCCATATCTCCAAGACAAATTATAAGAAATAGTTTTACAAGCTTCTGGCATCAATTCAATTCCAGCCACAATATCAAATCCTGCTTTTTCAAATCCAAGTGCTAATCCACCACACCCTGAAAACAAATCAATAACTTTAGGCAACATTATACACGTACCCCCGCATCCATAAATAACGAACGAACATATTCTTTCTCACCGCCTAAATATAAAGCCGGATCCACAACCATAACTTTCGCAGTATTTAATTTCATTACAATTCTGAACAAGTCATCTTGCTGAGTTTTTGTATTCTTATTGAAATCATCCAAAACTTGCTGCGGAATGTGACTATAGTAATACATAATATACCTATATACACTAATAAACGTACCTTTACGTCCTGTTCTTTCTTCTAAGTTCAAAATACTGTCAGTTGTGAAGCAAGAAGATTCCAACACTTTAGCTGTTGTTTGTATATCACCTTGCCATGATAAATGAACATACCACCAAATTGATCTAAGCCATATTCTTGCAGGCTTACTCCAATAGTGACTTTCATTATCATATCCCCATCTCTCAGCAACAACATCTGGTATAACCTTTATTGAAAGATATCTCCAAAAATCATCATTTGCTGCTGCTCTGAGGTTAAATCCTGGAATACGCCACAAATAGTCGTATAATAAAATTCCAACATGTGCATCTATATAGTAATCTTTTTTCGTAATGCTATCTGGACATTCACTTCTAACTTTTTGGTTAAATTCCTGAATATCTTTACGTATTTTCAAATAATCTCCCTCGACTTCTGGCAATGAAGGATACTTTAAAATCCAATCTTTCATCGCATTTTGAGCCTCAGAACGATTTAATGTTTTAATAATCATATTTTCTACATCCTTTGGTCAAAAAATTTTCTTATGGACAATGACAAAGCCTCTGGTCCCGAAACGTCCCACTCTAGCGTGTTAATAAAATAGTTGATGGCTTCAGATACACTTCCACTCTGTAAATCTTCACCCGTAGTAGTTACATCCCAATAATTCTTTTGTTCCTTTAATTTAGTAATAATAACACCTAAGGCACTAGCCATTATTTCTTTCAATAATTGCTCATCAAATGTCCTTTTAGTTTTATCTAAATACTTGTAATTCTTATGTGCCGTATTTATGTTTATAGCGACACAATCTGAAAACAAATCATATGTAGGATCATCCCAATCACATTTTACGTACCATAATGGTTGACCGGGTTCATGTATCTCGTACATAGGAAACACTGAACCGACGCCATCTAATCTTATTATGAATTTGTTTTCTAGCTCTCCCAATACACAACCATATTGATTGGCTAAATGTTCTTCGCCCCAAAGTGGAGTTCCCGCCTCTTTTACATATATTATTGTGGAGAACTCTACATTTCCTCTTAACTGCGCTTCAGCAAATTCATAATTCAATTCAAGTTCCAAATCTCTTTGGGAATTTTCAATAGTGCCAATAGGAATAACTCCTCTTTGCTTGGAATCAGATGATGTCCACATTAATGCAACTCCTAATTTTGCATTATTGCATGCTATACCATTTACTCCAAATAAGCACTGATATGTACGAACCGAATACTTTCTTCGAACACATAATTGATAATCATCTGGCGACCATATACCTTCATCATCAATTACTTTATGAACTGTAGTACTACTGTCAACCTCTTCTGTACGCAATATAAACTCTTGATCATCCCTTACATAATATAATTCATACGGTGAAGCCTGAAATCTAATTTTACTTAATAACTCGTCCGTTATTACTGGAAAAAGTGAAATATTCGCCGCCATTATTTATCACCTTCATTCTTATCAACATTAAACAATGGTTTAATATCTTTTCTATTTAACTGCAAACTAACATCCAACTCCATCTCAATCTGATGTTCGCTTTCTGACATTATGTGTATACCGCATCCAACATTATTATTTGTTTTAACTAATTCACAAGAAATGTCATCCACCTTACTCTTTATATTTGTACTATCTACAGTCATTTTTAAATCTCTATCAGAACCATCCAACTTTTTAATAAAAATCTCTGTTGAAGAAATAGCAAACGGCATAGATAATCCCATTTTCTCTTCCCAGTCTTTAGGTTTTATTGCTCCTGTTTCTGAGTCAATCGCCAAATTGATTCCCGTAGACGTAATTTTTCGGCGTGACCTAATCGTTAATTTTACTACCATTCCATTCGGTGAGTATTTTGTTTTTGATGGTTCATAACCAAAAATAACATTTTTGTGTGTTTCTGTATGTCCATTGCCACCTTGTCCACCACCCGAACCACCACTTGGTTTTTTTCCAAAATTTTCAGGTGGTAACAATAAATCTCCAAACATTTTTCCCAGCCCTGAATTTAATCGGCTAGTTGTATCTTCCTCTTCCACAGAAAACTCTTTAGATATTTTACTATTGACCTGTGTTTGAACTTTCGAAACAATTCTTGGATTATTATTACCCATACTAAAGTCACCCCACGAAGTATGGTCTGCCATCTCACTCTTTCTTACATACTCCTCAAGGCTATATATTCCATTCGTATTTGCAAGCCTATTTTCCGAATTCAACACAAAAATGGCAAGAATAAATTCATCTTTATTGGACACACTTATACCATCTACCCAATTTCCAACATCTTCATAAGACACAATCATTCCTGGCTTACGAGTAAAGAATAAAACTGGCTTATTCTTTTCTTTATCTCTAATCTCACAATTAAAGTACATATACGGTTCTGGCTTATTATCAGGATATCCTGTTTTCAATATTTTACGTGGTACTTTTGCATAAGCTACAGTACCGGCTTTTGTTGTTTCTAATACTTTTCGCAGAATAATCTCTTCTGATTTACACTCTACACCGTCTTCTTTTAGAATGTCATCGCACATTTCCTCTGAGATTGCTCTGTTATAAAGCGCCTGCACTATCTGAAATGCTGGTTCCATATTATTCAATCCGATACCTATTTTGTTTATTTTCGCACGTAAAAATTTCCCATAAGGATATTTTTTATTATTTAACCTAGGTGCATACCATCTTTGAATAGCAACTTTAAGATAATCCTCAATACTGCATCTCCAAAATGGACGAATACTATTATCTTCCCCATACTTATATTCGATCTGATTATTTTTCAATAACATATGTTCATCAATATATGGAATAATAATTGTTGTTCCAGTCAAATCACCCTCGTAAGGATCCATATTAAATATTTTTAGAATCTGTTCTATATATTGTTCATCTGTGATAGGTTTCGTTTTATTCTCACCGATACTCTGTCCCCACCAAGCAATACCACGCTTAGATTTTCCTGGTAACGCCGGAATAAGTGAGTCCACTTCCATTTCATTCTCTACAAGCGATGCAGCTAAGCGTGACTCATATTGTCCTTGCTCATTTATTATTCTACTATAATAAATAACCAAGCCTATACCAACCCTGAAGTAAACTGTTTTTCCAAGTCCCCATGAGCCACCAGCTCCCTCCGCTTCTTGTGGCTTACTTATTTCATAAATCAGCTTCAATAAATTTCCATACTGATTATCTGTAACCTCATCATAATGGAGCTTTCCGGTCAATCCCACCGTATTAGAATCACGTACAGCTATATATTTGTACTCATTCTTCCAATACTTTTTGTTCAAAGAATCTGTTATGCCTTCTAACTCTCTATTTAAGGAAATTTTATTAAATTCTCCCGTTATAAACTCCACCGTTACATACGAATCTAATTCATTTTTCGCATCCAAGCTATTCTGTATAGATTCTCGAACTAACAAATCCAAAATCGGCATATTATTATTTTGTATTAATTTCAGCAACGAACTACCCGACTGAGTCATTCTTCCTGGTTCGGCAATCTCAATCTTCATTTGTACCCTCCAAATCACCTTCATCATCAAAAAGATTATTTTGCATATGGATAGACACCGTTGCAGTATAATCTGTTCCGCGTTTTCCACCCGGAATATTCAGACAAATTCCAACAACATCTTCAACGGCATTCAAATCCTCTCTAGTTTCAGATTCCTTTGCAACTTTTGAATCTTTATCAATCACATAAACAAGTAATTGAGGTGTTGAATCCAATCCTGCTAAACTTCTAATTTCTTTTGCATATTTAGACTTAAAATCTGCAATCTTGTCTATTACATCTTGATTTTGCCCTTCCAAATCTACATCTGCAATAACATCTTTTGGATCTCTTAAAACACCAATATTGATTACTGTATCCGATTCATTTTTAACTTTTTTTCTAGTACGGCTTACTTTATTAACTGGTCCAACCGGCGAATCCCACACTGAATTTTTATCACTGCCTTTTCCTGCTAAAACAACATTCCAGTTTTCAAGTTTTCCTTCCGAAGAAATCTTTTCTATCCATGTTATAACTGATGAAATATCATTAAACACGCCCAGTCGTTGATTAAACTTATATCTCAGAAGAAATTCTTTTACTAAAGAAAAATCAACGTTTCTCCATATTATTGAATTGTCAGCATGATTATTGCATTCTTTACGTTTTTCAGGCTGCCCTAGTGAAGCAATAAAATCATTCGCGCTTTCTAAGTTATTCTTCAAAATATTAACATCATTATCAAACAGATATGTTTGATTAAAAGAGCCACTAAAATCCATATCTGTTGCTTTAGCACTTTGCATTCTATTCTTTGCTGTTATCCTTATAAAGCTTGCCTTCGGAGTATTCTTAACTCTAGGACCATAATTTGCCGGACTCTTTCCCAATGTATCCATTTCATGAATTTCATCGCGTAATTCCTGGTCCAATGCTGCAAGAAACTTGAACTGTTCATTAGTTTTAGATGTAATCCATAATCTCGGCAAAAGTTCATATCCTTTACGATATCCAAACCACCTACCCATCTGCATGAGTGTATCTGCTTGACTAACAGAGCGAAGGAAAAATGTACTTATCAAACCTTCTATCGTTAATCCCCTAGATAAAGTCGCCCCACCAACAACAATAAATGCAGGTGCAGGCGTAGGCATATTGTCAGAAGTCGGATAAGCCAATCTAACATGCATTCCATCATCATTAATTCCATTATTTTTGCAATTATCAATGCACATATGAATTCCTTCATGATAAGTAAATTCATCATCCTCATCTAACGGAATATTCGTTGGTTCTTTTCCAAGTAAAATCTTTAGTTCTTCACGTACGTCTTCAAATGCAGGATATCTATTAATTTCCTCATCCTTCCTATCATATTGAGGATATTGTTCTCTAAACTTTTCAAATGTAAACTGAGTTGTTTCTGCGCTCCATACCACCTCACATTTTTCAATAAGTTCATCCGGATCCTTACTCACTATCCAATCTCTAACTGCTTCTGCAACATTCTTATGATGATCTGTTTTCTGACTTGTATGTATCAACATGCTAATTGGCTTTTTATGTCCCCATATTCTCAAACAAGCAACACCACACAAAAACCAACATATAGAATTCTGTAACGCTAACGGAACATAAGGAGTCCCCTCGTCATGAATATCTTTAATTGCTTGAAGATCATCTTCATCAATGATCCTTACAATATCTAGACCATCATAATCGTATTCTCCACCTTCAAGCCCAAATATCTGCTGCGGTCCAAAATACTCTTTTGAAACACTTAATGTCGAAATAAAATTTCTTGGATATAAAGTATCTTCACCTGATTCATTCAAAATATTTGCATAGGGTGTAGCCGTATATCCAATATAATTCATTGCTTGATACTTATTACTTATCTCCTGAGACTTTTCATTTCTACCATTAACCAAATCTCTTATTAACTTATTTATTGTTTTGATGGTTGCACTATTCACATTCGCAGTATTAATACCCGCCTGATCTGCCTCATCATCAATCACAAGTATCTTCATCTGCTTTTGTTTATTTGCATCAGACTGTAACCACTGTATGAGTCCTTTTAATCTTCCCGGATTTTTCAAACATACAGTAAAATATCTTTGTTTAGATGTTTTTTCAAAATGCAAATCTTGGGTTCTCTGTCCTAATATTGGTTTTTTAGACAAATGTTCCAACCCATTCCAATTTAGATTTCCAGGACAATTTAAATCACCTAACAATCTATTTTGAGTTTGCTTTCTAAGATTATCAATGGTTCCAGACAAAACAATAAACATGTTCCATCCCCAATCAGCCGCCATAGCCATTAACGCCGCCATATTCGCCGTTTTACCGGATTGAACATTACCAATAACTAAACCTTTTACCGGTTTAATTTCTGTGGTATCACTACTTAATCTCTTCAGAATTTTTAATGTTGCCCTCTCTACTTCATCCACAACTTCTTCTTTAAAACCGTTTGAAAGCAACCTTTTTCTATACAATTGCCATGCAGATTGAGGATCGCTTGGAACTGTTACATCATTATCTTCCCCTTCTCCCATAATCATAGCCTGACCGCTCAAATAATCTATTACCTGTGTCTGTTCTTCAGCTTCTTTCTGCAAACGAACAAGTTCTCTCCATTCATCACAACTTATTTTTTTCCAAAAATTCAACATGGTTTGCTGATTCAAAAAAATCATTAAACCTTCATCGTTTCCTTGTCCAGCATAATCAATCTGCTCCCACTTCATATTGCGGGTTCTAGCATTACGAATCCACTCTCTATGCTGATCATATTCAGGTAAACCAAAGTTAGACATAACCATTCCCCCATAAGTATATTCTACATTTTATCGACAATTTTCTACTATTTAACCCATAATACAATTATAAAACCAGAGTTTTATATCGTCAACTTTAATTTTTATTATTTTTGCTGCAAAAAAACATCAAAACACCCCTTTCACAACTTCAATTTTGCATAATTCAAAAAACAATACACACGTGTACTCCTTAATTCTAATTATACTCAATTCATGTGCAATAAAAGCCTCTCATAAAAGAAATACTAACATTCAAATAAGCATCCCAAAACGGCGGTGAAACACTTTTTATACGTCCACCGCCACTTTTAAGTTAGTCTCTATTTTACGTGCTTTTTATGAGCCCAGGGCACCCTATCGTGCCCTGTCTCTTCCGCTTTCACCCCTCTCATTCTTCTTATCGCCCTGCATTTCCATGGTCTTATCATAAATCTTCTGATAATCCTCATAGACTTCGTCGAAATCCAGTTTCAACCCACAAGCCTTCAGCACCGCCATGTGCAACTCCAAATTGTAGTTATTATCATCCGGTACGAATTGGAACAATTCAGCTTTCTCCTTATCCGTAAGAGCCAGATATGAATACTCCATGGAATTGATTGCCTCTAAAATCTCCTCTGTACGTTGTTTTATGAAATTACTACGCATTCCCTTATACACCTGCTGTGCTTCTACCATAATCTCATTTGCATCAGTAACATGGTCAATATCATAGAAGAACAAGCTGACCAGATTGTGTATCACATCAAAGCTCTGCATCTGCTTAAAGCCCCAAATATCTGCCTTTTCTTCCGGCGTCATATTCTTGAATCTCTCATAAGATGGTAAGCTACTTATCGTTTCCACAGTAACTTCAGCAACATCCACCGGCTCCTCACCTAACACCGCTTCTATTGGCGCCTTTTCAACAGGTTCCGCTTTAACTACTACCACTTCAATGGCCGTCTCCACATCAACAACATCACCTACTTCAGCCACACTTTCTACAATACTTTCCTGCACCGGCTCCCGCTGTGACTGCTTATAATTCTCAGCCACATCCAAGTCTTCCCTCACCGTTTCCTCCGCAAAAGGATACTCCGGCACACGGACTGTATTACGCACTTCCTCTCAATACTTGCCAAGTCAACCATAGTAAAACGCTTATACTCCTGCTTACAGTCTTCCACCAGCTTCAGATTATTTCGAATTTCCTTTTTCTCAGCCTTCAGGGAATCCAGTTCCTCCTGCGCCTACATATGCCAGATTTGAAAATCCCTAATATCATCCTCTGTTTTACATGCACGTTTACGAGTACCGGATTCCTTATAAATCTCTTTCTGACGAGCTGATATCTGCTCCGCCTTGTCGCCTGCGAAATACTCATAAGTAACCAGACTTTCCACAGACTTTATATCATTACGCACAAGAAACAGATACTGGTCCTGCAACTGATGAAAGCGTTGCAACTCCCTCGCCATCCATGCGGCATTTTTATCAAATCGATTCTGTTCTACCATGCGAACACGATACATTTTGTGATAGAATTTCAACTGAAACTCACTCAGTCCTTTTTGATAGAGATGCGTTGGGTTCGAAGAAATAAATCTCGGAATGGCAAATCCCATATCCAGATAATACTTAAACTGCTCTTCCTCAAAACACTCATCCAGCTTTGCCAGTTGATAATACCACTTACCACCGGGAACCTTTACGGATAAATACTGCCCCTGCTCAAACCGATACCCGATTCGCTTCATCAGGAAAATAAAATGGTCCATACTCCCCGCATAGCTCTGACAGAACTTTGCATCTGCCAGAATCATTTCACGGAACCGCTGCTCCTGCTCCCATTCCCCTTTGCGATATTCATATTTGGCACCGGTAACAAGATTGACACTGTTGAATATCAGATGTGCGTGCAAATGATTCTTATCATTGTGAACCGCATACACTGCCTCATATTCATCCTTCAGATATTCCTTGGCAAACCGCTCCACCACATCGAAAGCAATCTCCTCCGTAGCCTCTCCCGGCACAAAAGAAATAATGACATGATACCCCTGTCTTTTATTCATTTTTCCAAAAGTTTCTTTTGTATTCAGCATCTGCTCAAAGGCCGTTTCCGGCAGGCAGTTCAAACTGCCCACCAGAACATTACCATTGGTCTTTTCCGGATTCTGAATATAGTCAAGAGCCTGCTCCAAATGCCTTGCCGGATTACCGGTATCCACCTCGTTTATATGCAGTATCTTAGTGATTGCCATGTCACAAGCACCTCCTACATCAGCCTCTTAATATCCTCCAGATCCCGCTTAATTCCGTTAATATCACTTGAATACGCAAACCCCCGGGTATTTACCACCTTTGCAATCTGGTTCACATTGGTAGCAATTCCTGTTATCTGTCTGATAAAAGAACTTCTGTCCGCTGCAAATGTGGTATCCACGCCTTTGCTATTCTTTACAAGTTCACGCAAATATTCACTTCTGTTTTTACCGGCCTTCTTCGCATCCGACTCCAGCTTTAATAATTCTGTCTCAGAAAGCTTAAAAGAAACCTTGTAAACCTTCTTATCCGACTTATATCTTTTGTTTCCATCTGCCATACACGTAACCTCCAAATCTATTGTTTCTTGCCTCTAAAATCACACTTCCTAATCCCATGGTTGTGTCCTCCTTCTTAAATGCTTTTTATTTGTTTTTTGTAAAAGTTCCCATTCTCCTGCCAACATAGACATCTGCTGTTTACTTATTTTGCAAGATACGGGAAAGGTCGGACCTTTCCCCGAAAAAATATATTCACCTTCTGGTGAACCAGATTTTTTCGTCTTGGCAGGAGCACCTGCACCCTATATAAGGCACGCACCCGTGCCAATAACTGTCGTCAAATATGCGCCAACCGGCGTCAATTTGCCTCCAGATATATAGTATTTATATAGGATTGGCGTCAGTCTGACACCAATTCAGATACTCCTGTCGTCACTTTGACGCCTGTAATCTCCGCCTTAATCATCATTCAAAACCTTCAAAAAGTTGATTGCCTGAGTTGAAAGAATCTTTTCCGCAGGAACCTCTGGAATTTTCTCAGATTTTTCCTCTGATTGTGTGGCAGCCACAATTGCTATGGTCCCATTTTCATTTACATCACTGACCTCTACAACCGATTCTGAAACCGACACCTTAGGACTTATATTTTCACTTGCCATCTTTTCCAAAAGCCTTGCCTCAGTACCTTCCAAAAGAAGTCTCAATTCAGGCTTCAACTCTCCTGCAATTGCCTCTGCTAGTTTCCGCAAATCCACATTCGAAATATCAGACTTATCACGTGCAACTTCTCGCTCATAGACCTCCTGATAAACCAACTCAATCCCGTGTTTAATAAGCTCCGTCTGATTTAAGAAATGCTTCTCCACAAGCAACCGGTCCAGTTTCTCAACCACTGTGGCATCTGCCTAGCGGTCCACATAGAGACGGCAGTTCAGCCGCCTCTCTTTGCCTAATCCCATCATGTGCACCACCTCACATTACGCAATCTGTCCGGCCAGATACTCATATCCCTTAGCATTTGCCCTGACATCCGTCACATAGGAAATATTGTCGCTATGGCGCCCATAGGCAGCCATTACCTTTGCACCACCACCCACATAAATAATGTTGGCAAATTCCGTATCATGACCATTCTCTTTCAAAATACCTTCTACCCTTTTTGCAAAAGCATCCAGAGATTCATCCATCAGTCTCGTGTACTTCTCCGGATAGTTGTAGTTGGCATTGCTGATATAATCCGTATAATGCTTTCGGGAATTTCTTTGCCAAACTTCTCACTGCTCTTACCCTTGATTTCCTGAATTATCGAAACCATGGATTCTGTAAAAGTCTCACACTTACTTTCTACCGGCACACCATCCTTCACATGCATAATATCAATAGTCCAGGAGCCCACATCCACAATCAGATATTCGCCTCTCATATCTCCAAGTTTGTCAGCCACCGCCGCATAACATTGCGGAAATGCCAGTACATTTTCAATGGTGAAGCCGTACTGTACATTCTCATAGCGGAACTTCACCGGCTGCTGCTCACGCTTCAAATACCTTACAAAAGACTTTCTCACTGTTGCAAAATGCTTCAGCGGAAGTCCCACGCCAAGAACTACACTGGCGCCATTGGGTATTGCACCGCTCTGACACTTCTTAGCAAGCGCCGCCAACGTCAACAGATAATAGTCATCATCTGCAAGCTTGCTGTCCTTCACACTGTTTCGTTTCTCACCAATCTTATAAAATATGCCCTCGTGTATCAGCGTATTGGCAGAGAAGGTCGGCTTGGCCGCCAACCTCTCCACACCATTCTCAAACACATGATTTGCTGATTTCATCAGGTGATTACCGTGGTCAATTCCCACATAAAATATTCTCTTTTCTTCCATAAAATCTAATCCTCCAATTCTGCTTTCTGCTCCATATACTCCTTGATATATACAGCACGCTGTTCTTTGATAGTGTCTATCATCTCGTAAAGGTCGTTATTAATAATCTCCTCAACCGTAGACTCAATCTCCTGTACCCTATGAATTTTCTCCATAGTATCCGACATTGCATGTTCTGCATTTCTCGAAGTCTTAAGTTTTTCTACCAGTTCATCATGAAGTTGCCATGCATAGTCCTCATACTCCTTTGCCTTCTGACAGAGCACTCCACCCATAAAATACAGATTATACAAATAACGGTCATGCTCCATCATGAGCCCCAGCCAGCGATGTCCCCACTTCCCAAGCTTCAAAAACTCATTCTCTTCTGTTTCCTCAAGTACAGGGTAATAAAACCCATCAACTTCCTTGTACTCAATCCCTAATTTCTCTGCAAGTGTAGGTGCTGCAGTCACCTTTGTTTCTTCGTTCATAAAACATCCTTTCCGCGCCTTGCGCTGTTCAAATTTTGTATTTGCCTTAACGCCGGCCAGCGGAGAGTTTCTGCTCTCAAATGTTCTGCCATGCAGAAAATCCTCCCTTCTCATTGCTCCTTGTGAAGCTATGTATAACAACTGTCCACGCCTAACAGTTCAATCATCTGTGACAACGGAATTCACAAAAGTTACCATTGGTTCCTTCATAAATACCTGCATACGATATTGCAAAATATGGTCCCGTTTCCAGCGCCAGCATCCCAGCAATATAATCTGCAATCCCCTCTTCTGAAACCAATGGGCTACCCGAAATGGTAGAAGCCTTATTCAAATCAGTCTCTACAAAAACGCTATAGTAACTGTCCTCAAGCCCATCGTATGGATAATACTCGTCATATTCTTCCTGAGTAATTTTTCCTTCCGCCAGTAACCGGTCCAGATTCTCCCACACAAGAACCTTTCCATAAGCCTTCGTTTTCTCTGTTGCCAACGCCACAACATAATTAGGATCATAGGCAACAAATGCCTCTTCTTCCGGTTCCTCTGTTGTTGGTTCTGTTACTTCCTCAGTTGGTTCTTCAGCCGGTGCCTCTGCGGATGCTTCCGTCGTCGGTTCCGGAGCAGCTTCTGTTGTTTCCTCTGCTACCGTTTCCTCAGATACTTCCGGCTCCTCTGTAACTTCAGTCGATTCTGAAGTTTCTGACGATTTCGATTCGTTTCCATCTACAGAGGATTCTGTTTCCTCCGCTGAACTCTCATATTCCACACTCTCTTCATTTTCCGGAACCGATTCATCAGTCGTATTCTCTGTTGGCAAAATCTACTCTTCTGAAACATCAACCTCTTCCTCATTCGAAATACCAACATCTACTGCGCTCTCAATCTCACCAGCGCCGGATAAACCACATCCGGAACAACCAATTCCTACTACCATCACAGCTATTGTCGCTAATACAAATCTCTTCTTCATACAAAGCACCCATCCTTTCTAACTTGGCACTGCCGCCTTTACAAATACCCAAAACACTCTTGCCACAAGTCCGAACAACAATAGAAATATCTTTAGTGCTTCCAGTGCTAATCGAAGTATCGCAAACACCAGCCAAACTATCTCCTTCAACACCATCAATATTCCTCTTCCAACAAGTTGCATCATCAAATCCTCCTTTCCACCCATCGGGAGCCACCCGAAAAAAGGGTACAAAAAATAGAACTACCTGACTGTAGCTTTCCATCAAATCTTACGATTCAATTTCTACTCATCAATTAGTCCTATCCAGTAAAAATACCTATTAAGTTTCCTCTTACATACTTAGGACTAAGCTGCCGAAACCCTTGTAAATTCAAGGTTTCTTTCGCTTGTCATAAATATATCACGTTCCCCTGTCGCAGAAATCAACAAAGCTTTATCCTCCCCAGCTTCATAGATCTTTCGAAGATTATTTATAAAACCAACCTGCATAGAATTCGGTTGCAAACGATATACTTCCAATGACGGAACTTCTGCTTGTTTCGCAATTTCTTTTTGTCTCTGAATAATCTTATTCTTTGTGTAAACATTCGTGTAAACTTCGATAAACTGCTCGAATACCAACGACTGTTGCGCATTCCATAACTGCTCAAATTCTTCAACCACATTTTGTGTATATTCTCCCTGCTCCGTAGAAACGATCTTCGTATTCCATTCCCGATTTGTTGTAAGCGCACTAAGAGTCATATTAGAGCTTCCAACAATACTACGATACATTTCCTCTTTTTTAAAAATATATCCTTTCGTATGGAAACCCTCCTTCGCATTCTCTGTCACAAACATTTTCAGTTCAATATTCTTAAAATTCGCAAGAATACGTAATGCCTTCGGATCACTGAAGGTCAGATAATCGGTAGTGAGAATTTTTCCAGAAATACCACGCTGCTCCAATTCTCTAAAAGTCTGGAGAAGCGGTGTGATTCCGCCCATAGTGATAAATGCAACACTAATTGCAAATTCTTCACATGACAAAAGCTCATCTTCGATAGATGAGATAACCTTTCGTCCTTCTTTATAGTTGTTTGATACAAACTGCGGCCTGTAGGCCAAGTTTGATGAAATATCTTGGTTTATAAAGGCTGTAGATAAGCCCCTTTTTAGTTGTTCTATTTGTTTAATCATTTTTTCAACTCTCTCTGGAGGTATTATAATATTCGAATACTAAATTAGCTTTTCAAATTCACTAACTGCAATATTTACTTTATTCTCTAAAAAACACAAATACATTCTATCACAATTTTGTAGTTCCTTCCATAAAAAATAAACCGGCAATGTATCGCTTCACCGGTCTATCACATCATCATTATCCAGATTATTAGTACAATACAGCACCACCTTAGGCAATTCCCCATAGTGCTTTATTATAATCATATAAAACAATTTGCTATTTTAGCATTACCTGTCTTTTTTCACGAAACAAATATATGTTACGCTCCAAAAGAGTCTTGGTATAAATACTTTTTAATCACTCAACAAAAGCGCCACCATCTTCTCCTGATGTTCTTTTATATCATCAAAGTTCCACTCTTCTCCTGAATCTCTCAAATTCTCATTATCCTTGCATTTCCGCATCATAATCATAAATTTAAGAGACGCAACGCTTATCGATGCAATCTTACAAGATTTATCTAAATAGTGTCCCACTTTCACGATTGGACTCCAATTAGATCCTGCACTGTTAGCTTCACTGCCAATCATTGCAAAATTTCCAAAACAGTTAATCTTTGCATCGTCTAACTTACCATCTGTCTGGACAACATTTGCTCGCGGAAAATAATGCTCTAGACTTCTTCTGGTTCGTGAAAAATAAAAATCATCAAATATATCTAGTCCCAAATCCGTACATCCCAAGTTAACAAAGAATTGCCTTCTTTCAACAGAGTTTTCCTTTGTTTTTTCTCCACGGAGTTCGGTTGCATACTTATCCCAAAGCTTATAATCCATATAATTGAATACGAATAATGGAATTCCTTTCGTAATATTTGTTCCATCACCATAAATATCTTCGAATGAATTGTTTTTTTCATTGCACCTACAATTAACATTGCCATCTACAAGAATAGCTTCATCAAAACTACCAGGTTTAGGTGTATTACGCTCATTTAAAGCATCTCGAACTAAGTAAATATCTTTCATATATTTCCGAGCTAACTGTTCTACAAATTTACAATAATCTTTCGCATTAAATTTTGCGTTCTTGAAGAGATACAGCAAGCAATAGAATAAATAGTTCTTCCTTTGTCTAGCAGTAAATGAAACCTCAAACATAGAAAGTAAATGAACCAAACGATCTTGTAATGGTTTATCTTCTTCAACTAAATTCTTGCTGGATCCGGTTTTTCCTTCTTTTTTCCATCTTTTTAGCAGCCAAGGATTATTTCCTTCAACATCATCTTCATTTGAATGATGAACGATATAGTTGTCAAGAAAGTACTTAGCCTTCAGCAGATTGTAGGCGAATTTTTCCACCAGACTATCATCCAAAGCATCAAATTCTCGAATCAACTCTTTATCGTCCAAATTAAATGCTATCGGATTAAAATCTTTTTCTTCTAAAATTCGAGTTATCTTTAAAACAATTAATAAAAAATTAGGAAAATCGATGATTGGTTGAAAAGTATCTGCTGACTCAGCTTTTTCTTTAACAGCAGTTACTGCTTCTACTTCCAACAGCTTTTCTATAGAAGCCGCATTATCTTTTCTTTCCTTATCCTCTAATGTAATTTCTTCAAAATTATTGATTATAAAATTACTATAATCTTTACCAAAGATAGACTCATTCTTCCATTTCTGTTGCACATATGTATTCATCATACTGCAGGCTTCCCAGATATAATTAAACTTCTGGCGATTAACTCTTGCTTTTGTTTTCTCTTCGTCTGTTGTCCCTGTTTGAAAAGTACTAATTAATCTAGCTTTTACAATTTCATGTTTTTCAAGCTGTTCCCCTCTTGAATTCATAATTTCAAAATAATGATTTAAATCGATATCTTTCGGAACCTTATAATGAATAATACAAACCTTTTCTTTAAAAAATCTTATAAATTTTTCTTTTGTAATGCCTTTATCCGTTTCAAAGTGAAGTTCATTTACAGCAACCATTGCAAATTTATAGCCGTTAATAATTGCAAAATCCTTTTCTTCCACTTTTTCAAAATCATCCATGCCTTCAAGCGTTTTATTCGATTTGTTTCTTGCTCGGTACGTCAGCTTGTTTTTAACCGTTTGTCCCAAAACATGCATAACTATATTGATAGTAGTTAATCGTTGTTGTCCATCTATGACTTCAAATACACCGTCCCCTTTATGAAATGATACAAGTGTACCTATATAATATTTAAATTGAGGATTCTTACAAAAAGCGTCATATACATCCTGTACTAATGCTGTAATCTCGTCCTTTTCCCATGCATAATTTCTCTGGTAAATAGGAATTTCATATGTAATGTTATCTACACCGTTACAAAGCATTTCTATTGTCACTTCACTTAATGGTAATTTACTCATTTGTCGAAACTCCCTTCCAAAAACCGTTATCTTTAAAATGATCTAAATAATTCAAATAGATCTCTTGATCTTTGCTTCCGACATTATCTCTCTTTGCAGCCACCTTATCATCTGGCAACATCTGCACCTTATCAGATAACGTATTTAATAACGTAATTGGTGAATCCGCCTCAGCTATTGTTTTATAAATGTTAAATGCATTTACAACATCTTTAGATGTAGTTCCCATGATATAATTCTCGGCAATTTGCCACCCAACATTTTTATACTGAGCCCTCATTGAATATGCCCAAACAAACGCATATACAACAAACTGTTCTAACAATTCCAAATCCTTTTTTGAAGGCGTTACAGGGCAAAATCTATCTATATATAACAAAATCGATATGTCAAACATTTTTCTTGTAATACGATTACCTACACCATTTCTATATCTCGGAAGATCAAGAGTTTTAACAATATCATTATCGTTTATAAAGCACCCTTCATATTTATCATTATTTTTAATATCTGCCAGGATATCAAAGTAATGCTTTGCATATTCAAAAAATGGTTTGCCAGCAATAATTGTCGTATCCAATTGGAACGGCTTCAAATCAACCAATCCTGTAACAAATGGAATTGATGAATGATTCAAATAATTAGCATATGAATATGCTCCCTTATAAAATTTTGCATATGGATAATTGTCATTCTTTGTAACCCCTTTAAACATACCCATATTTTCTTCGTTAAGTGTATATGAGCGGTTTCCTTTAATCCATTCTTTAATACGATACAAGTATTCCTGAAAAAGATTTGCCAATTCCTTTTGATCCATGTCTTCCCACATTTTTACAATCTTCTCTGTTTCCTCTATATCGAGATTGTTCATTTCTCGAAGATGATATGCTTTTAGAAGGTCATGCGGGTATAGTTTTTTGCCACGAGCATTTTGGGAATCAAAGAACTGAAAAGCCTCTGAAATATCACCTGTAGAAACAACAATTAATTCACAATTATTTTTAATATAATCAAGTAAATCACTACGCTCTTTTTCATTTTTAATATTTTTTATACGTCGTTCGAGTCCCCTATAATTATTCAAAACATTGAATGCATTGTATTGATTATTGGATAAATCCTGCTTTAAAAATGCAATTTGGGTTTCTCCCATTGCCTTTAACAGCAGTGCAAATGTAATTGTTCTCTGTTGTCCATCAACTATGTTATATGTAGCTTTATCTTTCTCATCAACATGAAGAATAAGCGTACCCACACGATACACTTCCTTATTCTCGTTCTTTGCAAGAATAATATCATCTAATAACTGATTAGCATTTTTAGCTGTCCACTTGTACGGACGCTGATACTCAGGAATTACCAACTGAACATTCTCTATTGGTTTATTATTCTTGTCTTTTGTTATTCTATTTTTTAGGAGTAAATCTCCTATTGTTGTTATTGCTAATGTAAGTGGTTGTGCCATACTTCTCCGTCCCCTTTATCGTTTAGCTGTACCTCAATATTTTCAATCAAGATTCTAACTATTAGACAGTATAACATATTCCCCCACTTATTAACTACCGCCTTCAGAATATTATCCAATCCTTCTCTTTATTCTATTAATTTGATTGTTCTCCAATCTGTATCATCTTAAATCCTTCTCCATGAACTTCATTGGATTCAAGCACAATCAAAAAAGATTCCGGATCTGCTTTCTTTACGGCTTGTTGTACATGGAACATTTCTTTGTTGCTGCACGCACACATAACTACTTGTTTTTCATTTCCGTTATATCCACCCTGACCTTTTAAAATAGTAGTTCCACGTTGACAACATTCATCTATCACTTCGCAAATTTTGGTGCCATGTTCTGTAACGATTAATGCAAGTTTTCCCGCATTTATTCCGTACATTAATTTGTCCACTGCAACAGCAAAAATGAAATTTACAACCATTCCATAAATAATACCGTCAATATCACGGAATAAGATTCCCCCCACCAGAATAATTCCTACATCAGACCAAAATGCAATCTTCCCAAGAGATAAATGTGGTTTGATTGCTTTCACTGCCATAATAATAAAGTCTGAGCCACCAGTAGATGAGTTTTTAGAATAAATCAACGCATATCCGATTCCGCCAAATACCCCTGTGCAAAGAGCTGCTAATAATCGATCCCCTTCATATACTGGAAACAGTGGTGCTACGTAGTCAATCATCAAAGAAGAAAGTACCATACATCGCAGCGAGCTAACAAAGAATTTCTTTCCGAGAAGTCGATAACAAATAATAGCCAACGGGATATTTAGTATAATAGTTGAAAGTCCAATCGGAACATTCAGCAACCGATATAAAATAATAGAAATACCCGAAAATCCTGTCATTGGAAATTTTGCCTGCACGGCAAAGTTATAAATTCCAGCCGCAATAAATATACTTCCGATAAATTCCCATATTAATTGCGTGAGAAGTTCTTTTGTTTTTTGCATAGAAACTTGATTCTTCATAATTTTTATACCTCCATTTTATAAAAATTAGCAGCTTTCATCTATCAGCGAAGTATGCTGCCAAATACACAAAAAGAGCGAAAACGCATTATACAAATAATATAATACGCTTTCGCTCTTCAAATATTAGAGTAACATTACTTTTTCCATTTTGTCAAGTACTGTTTCTGTAATCTCCTGTATTCAAAACTGAACATTCATCAAACTGGCATAATTTTTTACTTTCACTAAGATTACCTTTAAAGCAAACTCTGCTAATTTATGAATCTCTGTCACATCTGAACGAGTCTCAACAACAACAGACTTTCTATTTCCACTCTTTCCAAACTTCCGGCTGATATCCAACTGTTGCCTGTTTCCCATTCCTTACAATTGGCGTCAATAAAACTTTCTGATTCTCTAACACCTTCTCATCTTTATCTTCATCTGCAATGTACTGAATCATTGCCAGTGCATCTTTATCCTTACATTTAGGATTCAGCATTTTTTCCAATCCGCCTACTGCCTGTTTGATACTATTATATTCTCCCTTACTAAGTCCCTTTTCTTTCATATCAACAAATTGATACTTAATATTCCGTTCCTTAAAATAACGCATCGCTTTTTTCGTATCAAAGCATTTATTAGTTCCAAATATTTGAATATTCATAATTTTAATCCTCTCTTTTCTACAATAATTTATAAATGATAAAGATTACCAGAGCTAAAACCATACTTGTTAAAGTTCCCAATAAGTATTTATTTCTGAACTCTGATTCTTTAAGATCATTTGTTCTAGCCCAGGTTTTTATTGTAATAATAATTGCTACTGCCGGAAAATTGTCAAAATACGCGAAAATTACAGTCAAAATTCTTTCCATAATTCCAATCATCGATCCAATATCAAATATACCCATCTCCTCGCTCTCTGGATATATATCTTGCAGCAATTTATTAATTAAAATTGAACAAGGCATCAACAACATAAGACCGACAAACACTACTTTTAAGGCTACGTAATAATCGTCAATATAACAGCTGAATGTTACAAATCGAAGGAGCAGACCTATCATTCCGATATGCAATGCTTGATCAGCCAAAAACACTAACGTTTGCTTATTCTTTCGATTAAAATAACAAGTTCCGGTATCAATCAATATATGTGTTACCCATAATACAGTAATCATAGCAGTTGCATATACAGCCCCCATAATAAAGTATAAAACAACAAAAGGTGCTATGTATAACAACGAATGCAGCATCAGATACTTCCAGTTTACCCATGAGTGTTTTCCACATTTTTTACATTTCCCGCAAGCCGAGCTCTTTTTCGCATTTTTGCACCGTGCAACCTTAGTTGTCTGCAAATAAAAATCACCTAACAAATGCAAAACTATCAAGAGTAAATAATTTACCATATATCCTCCCCAAGCAATTCAAATATCGCTTTATCCATTGTTCTACTTTCTTTTATCTTTCCCGAAGAAATATATCTATCGATATTTTGACGTGTTGTATTCATAATTCGGGCAATCTCTGTCGCCATTCCAAATGCCCAGAATTCATCCATACAAAACGTTACTTCTTTATTCTCTTTCTTCATATAGTGCTCCCTGTTTTCAAAAGCAAAAGCATACTCTACGTTTAAGATCATATTTTCTCTATATTTGTCTTTCCCCTTATTTTTCTGCCCTTGTTCTATCAAAATCTGCCTGCTTTCCAATATGAATTCATAAAATTTTTTATCTTCTTCCCGATAGACAAGCGGTAACATAATATCTGCAACAAGTTCTATGAGCTGCGCAGTCTGTGATTGACTTGTTTTCACCTGCATATCTGAGGAACACAAAACATTTAAATATTTGTCATATAAAGATTTTGTATGAAAACATATCGCATTATTTTTTTGTTTGCCAATTGAAACAATTGCAGCCCTTGCCAGATAATATGCTTCCCCATCAAATGCAGCCGATGTCCATTCTTCCACATCATACTTTATTTCTCCATACCCTATTCCACATCTTATTTTAATTGGATAAATCAAAATCTGTAGTTTTCGAATATATACAAATGCCGATTGCAGATCTAAAAATAATCCTTGGAATTCATCTCCCGCACTAGATACCACTTCTTTTTTTATGCTATCGCGATATATACCATTTAGATAATCGATACAATTCATTAACATCTGTTGCACTTCATATCGCTCACTATATTTTCGTGATTCTATCACATCAAACATAACAGCAGCATATCTCATACAAATCACCCCTTTTTCTACGTAAATCATATCGCATTTACAGTACAAAAGCAACTGATTTTAATTGCTTTTTTAAATAGCAATCTTTTTTCATTGCTTTTTAAATTTGCAACTCTATTATAATGCTTTTACAGAATCAAAAAAGACAAATTCAAAACACACCACTCAAGTATATCTGAATCTGTCTCTTTCTTTTTCAAACTTTCACCACATAGACCTTCTAATTTTTTACAACAAATTCTGTCCCACTAACTGATAAACAAACTCATTCGCCGGTTCTTTCTTTATCTTCTCCGGTGTATCAAGCTGAACAATTTTCCCTTGTTCCATCACAAGCACCCTGTCACCAAGTTTCATCGCCTCTCTGATATCATGCGTAATAAAAACAATCGTAATACCAAGTTTACGATGAAGTTTTAAAATTTCGTCCTGCATTGCCTGTTTGGTAATTTCGTCCAAAGCTCCAAAAGGCTCGTCCATCAGCATAATTCTTGCATTTGCTGCAAGAGCACGTGCAATCCCAACTCTTTGCTGCTGTCCTCCCGACAGTTCAGAAGGGTATCTTGAGAGCATCGATTGATCCAGCCCTACTGTCTCAATCAATCTGCACGCCAATTCATGATTTGTCTTTTTATCTTTCTTTCCACTAATTACCGGAACATACGTTATATTCTTTTCCACTGTCATATGAGGAAAAAGCCCCTTATTTTGAATCACATAGCCAATCTTTCTCCGAAGCTCAATGATGTTCTCTTCGCCAATATCTTTTCCACCAATATAAACTTTCCCTTTTTCCGGACAATTCAAACCATTGATCATTTTTAACATCGTAGTCTTTCCGCAGCCAGAACGTCCGATTACCGTTAAAAACTCACCTTCTGGAATAGAAATAGAAAAATCATCTAATATCGTATGCTCTCCAAAGCTTTTTGTTACATGTTCCAGTCTTATCATTTCCATAGTTCTACTCCTCGATCAATCCTTTTTTGATAAGGAAATCTTTTGCAACAACCGCTTCATCTTTTCCATCTACTTCCACCTGATAATTCAATTCTGCCATCTCCTGATCAGATAAAATTCCATTCATCAACATAAGCGTTTTCTCTAAATCAGGATATTTTTTTAATGCCTCTTCTCTTACAACTGTAGAACAAAAATAGTTCACTTGATATCCTTTGTCATCTTCAAGTACTACTATATTATCTTTAGAAATCTGAGCATCTGTCGTAAATCCATTCGTCACCTGAATGTCATCATTTTCCATTGCTTTATATTTCAATCCGATATCAATATCTTTTACATTTTTAAATTCCAGTCCATATGCTTTGCACACACCCGGAAAACCGTCTTCTCTTTCAATATAGTCCGGGTTTCCTCCAAACACTAGATCTTTTGAAACTTTCGCAAGATCAGAACAGCTCTTTAACTGATATTTATCTGCAACCTTTTTGCTGACTGCAAGAGCATATGTATTATTAAATCCGTAAAGTCCAAGCCATGTCATTTGAAATTTTTTCTGATATTCTTTCTGTAATTTTTCAAGTATTTCGTCATCTGACACCTCGCCTGCCTGATTTCCCAGTACCATTACCCAGCCACTTGAAGTATATTCCGGATACAGATCAAACTCACCTTTTTCCATTGCCGGATGAATATTACTCGTTCCTCCTCCAATTCCTTTTGTCACTTCAACTTTATAATCCGTTTTGTTTTCAATCAATTGCTTTAACATTTCCCCTAAAATATACTGCTCTGTCATCGGTTTAGTAGCAATTTTTATCGTTCCTGTTGTCCCCTTTCCTGTTTCTTTTTTTTCACTTCCACATCCTGCTGCCGAAACTGTCATCACTACAACTAACAGACATGCAGCCACTTTTTTTAATATTCTCATTTTACATTTTTCTCCTTCTTTTAATATATTTTTCTAATTGTCCAAGTAGTAAATCACTTAGCAAAGCAACTGCGGCAATCACAAGGCTTCCTCCAAAAGTCATCGCCGTGTCATACATCGTAATCCCGCGATAAATGGCAACTCCAAGCCCGCCTGCTCCAATAAACGATGCAATCGCTGCAACTGAAATAGTCATAACAACCATATTGCGAATCCCTGCAATAATCACATCCAGTGCGAGCGGAAGCTTAATTTTCATCATCAATTGAAGCTTTGTGCTGCCCATTCCTTCTGCAGCGCTGATTATTTCGCTGCTCACACCTTTCATTCCTGCATAGGTGTTTCTTACCATCGGCATAATTCCATAGAGTGTCAGTGCAATCACTGCCGTAGTATTTCCAATCCCAAATAATGGTATCAGCATTCCTAAAAGTGAAATAGCCGGAATTGTATAAAATATATTGGCTATACCTAAAATTGGAGCTGCTGCCCATTCATGCTCGGAAATCCATATTCCCAAAAGCAATCCAATAATTCCGGCTAAACAAATAGCTGTCATAGACAAACCGATATGTTCTAAAATCAACTGGATAAACCATTCTTTTCGCTCTCCATAAAGTGAAAAGACCTCTTTTAAAAATTCCAATTCTTTTCTCCTTCTCTTAACTTCTTAATTCCTGTCTCTCATTCTTTTATAAAGACATGATACAGAACGAATGTTTTATTGTCAATCTATTTTCGTTTCCTGCCCTTCATATTGTTTTACCAGTTCAATAAATCTTTCCATCTCCTGTGTTACCCATTTATTTCGACAGTATAACAACTGACTATACATCTCAACTGTAGGAATATCTGTCTGAATTTCTGATAAACGCTTTTTCCTCAATTCTTCTCTGACTGTAAATTCTGGCAAAAAAGAAAAACCCATTCCCTTTTTCAACAGATGGATAATCGTTTCTGTATTTCCAATTTCTAAAATCGGAAAAATTTCTAAATCTCGATCAGCTAATAATCTCTCAAGCTCATATCGATACGCAGCTCCCTGTTCGGTTAATAAAAATGGTTTTTCTACGAGTTCTTGAATCGTCATCTGTTCTTTCTCATATGTTCCCTCTTCAGTTAAAGTCACAAATAATATTCTTTCTTTTTTCTGCACTGCTTTTACCCATTCCGCACTGTATATCTTTCGATCTAGGGTAAATACAAAATCAATCGCATTACTTTTTGCCATCTCCATCAATTTTTCTGTTGTCCCTGATTTTATAACCGTTTTCACTTTCGGATATTGTTTGTGAAAAGAAAACAATAGTTCTGGAAGCAATGCTGTGCAAACAGATTCCACCCCTCCTATCCGAATTGTTCCGCTCACTTCTTTTTTATCTTTGGCAAACAAAGAAGCCCGACTTGTCACTCGCATAATTTCATTCGCATAAGAAGTAAATTCCGCACCTCTTTCTGTTAAATACACCCGTTTTCCAATCCTTTCAAACAGTGATATCCCAAGTTCTTTTTCCAATTGCCGTATTTGAATCGTCACAGCAGATTGAGAGTATCCCAATTGTTCTGCTGCCTTTGAAAAATTTTGTGTTGCTGCCACTTTTAAAAATGTATTGATATTTCTAAGTTCCATTCAATCCCTCAATTCTTTACATATCTATTTAAACACAAATAAATATTTTTTAAATTTATAAGCATTACTATTTTCGGGCCTTATATACTTATTTATATTTTTCCCTATTAAATTCTCCACTACTAAAGGCACTATTTTCTCATTAATTAAATAAATCTTACCCGGATATATTTCTCTTCCATAAACAGTAGATACATTACTTATAATTACACGTTTTATAAATTCAATATCAGAAACAGCTATTATATCATTTGCATCTATAATTTTATTTCTAATTAAATGTGATAATTTATTTGAAGCCATTGGGCCATAAATTCCTAGGGCTCGTTCTATATTATAAAATGGTATATATTTTATTCCATTTATATTTACAGCATAAACTTTCTCTTTAGGATCAATGCTAAAAACACAAGCAACTTTTAACCCTTTGTTTTTTATTAATTTTATTTTTTGCTTTGCATAATCTACTTCATTTTCAATTTCCACTGAATTTAAAGGCAAATCTATTTTATCAAATTTATTTAAACTATAAGAGTTTTCTTTGTTTATTGTTGA
>OASZ01000537.1_pt1 | contig 30769 bp, 28 predicted proteins | sample 1501241 | NCBI WGS metagenome assembly OASZ01 (sample SAMEA2579926, study PRJEB22360) | human gut metagenome | biome: human gut; feature: human-associated habitat; material: faeces | place: Denmark | collected 2008/2010 | reverse complement strand
AGGTATGTATAGTGTGGATAGGTTGAGTTTCGGATATTGCAGGCAATTATTGTGTTTTTCTGGGGTATCAGGCACATAGAAAATCAGGAGGACAAAGGGTTATGAGCTCCTGTTCTCCTGATTTTTTATGTATCGCTTATACACTTGTCTGCGAGTCCCAGTTTGTGGGAGATTTTATCCGAATGAGGGTAACATATACCGCAAAGTGGGGCTTGCAGATTGCGGAAATGATTTTTCGAAAACGATGTACTAGTTCTGACGGATGTCGATAATGCCGTTTGCAAGGATTTCGTCATCGAACTGGTAGGAGGCGCCTGTGCCGTTGAGGTTCAGGTACATTTCTTTCAGGTCGCTTTCGTTGACAATCCATGCCATGGATATCTGGATGCTTTCGCCCGTTTTGAGGGACGGGATATAGTTTCCGCCATTACCATAGTTCTCGGTTACACTGCAGTATTTCATTTCACCGGTTCGGGCTGCTCCGTCCCAGGTGCAGCGGTCGTAGCCGTCTCCGGCTTCTTCGCCCGGTGTATACACTTTGTATGTACTTCCATCGTTGTGGCACATCATCAGGGAACCAATGTAGAGTATATGGTCTGCTTCCTGGTCTGATGTATTGGTGTATGTGACGGTAGTATATACCAGTTTTTGCTGTTCGGTCTTTGTTTTTACGACTTCATCCAGCGTATTAACTCCGTCTCCTTCCCGGATGTAGGAGATTGTGTTTTCTTTTAATTTTCCGTCTTCTCCGACAGCATCTTCCCATTCCTCCGGAATCTGGCCGTTCAGAAGCTGAAGGTCATCTGTGATCTGAACAGAATCTACCGTTGCCTGTATCGGAATATTGTCTGCGTAATTTCCATCTTTATCTTCACCGCTGGCTGTCAGATCAACTTTCTCTCCGACTTCGGCAACCGGAAGCCGGTCAGCAGATATACTGGTTACAGCTTCGTCCCCCTGTACCTCTTCCGGTGAGACAATATCACTCCAGGTATACATACCGGCAGTTTCTATCATGGTATCTTTTTCTGTGATCTGAAGATTATCTGCTACCTTCAGGGCGTCCTCTTTGGATACATCATCGCCCACATAGATGGTGATCACACGGTATTCTTCCGGACAAAACAGGTAGATACGCTGGTTAAAGAAGCCGTCCTGTATCACTTCATGATATCTCAGATAGACACCTTCGTACTTGCCAAAAGTATGTTCCTCACTCTCTACGATATTTTTATCTTCTTTTGCTTTCTCAAAATCATCACTGTCAAGCAGTACAGAACTAAATGTAAAGCCACCGTTTTGTGCTGTATATTGCAGATGATCTTCATCTGTCCATGTCATGCCATCCGGAATATAGTTCGTTGAGATTGCCACATCATGAATCTGTTCCGGGAGCTGCACGGATGTTCCGCCATCTGCCTGAATTCCTGTCTCCACACGGTAATTTCCCTGTTTTTCCACATACATATGGTACAGTCTGTTGCCGGCATACGCCACGGTGGAAGTAGCAAGCAGACACAGGGCTGCTGCAGCGGCGGTCTGCACTTTGTTCCATTTTCTTTTCTTTATGGATACCACTTTGGTATCCTGCAGCTGTCTGTTGACTTCTTCCTGTACCATCTTATGAATAAAATCGGGAGTTTCCGGGATATTGTTTTTCATCTCTTCTAATCTCATGTCCACGCCTCACTTTCCTGTAGATCCTGTCGTAATTTTCCTCTTGCTCTGGCCAGTCTCTTCTGTACGGCTCCTTCGCTGATATCCATAATCTGCGCAATCTCTCTGATGTTAAAATTCTCAATATAATACAGAATCACCGGCATCCGCAGATCTTCTTTCAGAGAACCTACTGCTTTGTACAGATCGCTGTAGTCACTCTTTTCATCCGCTGCAAGCTCCGTCGTCTCACACATCTCGTCCAGAGAAATCACCTTACTTGTCTTTCTCAGGATGGTATAACACTCATTGATCAGGATCCGCATCAGCCATGTTTTTGCATATTTGTCATTTCGCAGTGTATGCACTCCGGAAAATGCCTTTACAATCGTCTCCTGTATGGCATCTGCACAGTCCTGATCGCTGTATAACATGGATTTTGCAGTAGAATACATCTGCCTCTCGGAATCCAGGATCAAGTTTCCTAATTGTTCTTTTGTCACTTTTGCACCACCTTTTCTGGTTGGTTTGCCGGCCGGCTTTTTTTGTTTACATAGATTAGACGGAAAACTCCGGAAAATATCCCTCTCTGATTTCTTTTTTATCGCAACTGTTCAGTACCCTCACAGTTACCTACTAAATAGTTACTTTTTATCTTTCCACATTTCTTCCTGACTGTCTGAAAATCATCTTTCTATCATACACAGACAACAGGAGCCTGAAAATCCGTCTACTGATCTTCAAACTCCTGCTGTTTATAGCTGCAATATGTAATTAGCTTTTTTATTCCCGCATTTCCTTCTGATACTCTTTATTTACTTTCCACGATCCTCCGCTCTTTTCCATCTGCGATCTTCAGGAAGATGAATCCGAGGAAGAAAAAGATTGCCTGTGATGCCACTGCAATATTAATGGTTCCTCCAGCCAGTTTTACTCCTGCGATCACAGCCGATCCAAGGAAAGATGCTCCTTTTGAAAAAATATCATACAGACCAAAATATTCTCCCGAGTTATCCGGTGGAATGATCTTGGAAAAGTACGATCTCGACAGGGACTGGATGGATCCCTGGAAGCATCCCACACCGAATGCCAGAAAACTGAAACCTATCAGGTTCTTTAAGGTCAGCGCATACAGGCAGACGATAAAATACCCTGCAATGCATACCAGGATCAGCTGTACGGTATCGTACTTCTTCGACAGTTTTGCAAATACCAGTGAACCGCCAAAGGCAACAACCTGTGTCGCCAGCAGACAGATCACCTGTCCCACAGTGCTCAGGTTCAGGTCTGTTCCGATATTGATACAGTTATCAATAATCGTTCCCACGCCATCGATGTAGAGAAAGAATGCGATCAGAAAGAAAAATACTTTTTTATCTTTTGTTGCGATAAACCTGATGGTTTCAAAGATTCTGCGGAACGCACTTCTCACTGCATGTTCTTTCTTTTCCACGTAATTGATCTGTTTATAATTCTTTATCAGCGGAACCGTCACCAGAAGCCACCAGAGCCCAGTAACCACAAACCCGATCGCCATGGATAACTTACCGGAAATGATACCCACCATATCCGGTCCGAGTACATAAGCCACCAGCGCGATCAGAAACGGAATACACGATCCAAGATATCCCCATGCATAACCATAAGAAGAAACTTCGTCCATCCGCTCTTCCGTGGTGATATCGTTTAACATCGAGTCATAAAACATCAGGGACATATTGTAAAAGATCTTGGTTGCTGCAAACAGGAGCAAAAATACGATCCACTGACAGGCAAATCCATTCAGGATGCACCCACAGACACCCACTGCAACGGTACTGGTAAAAAAGATCTTTTTCATGCCTTTATAATCAGAAATCGCTCCACACACCGGACCCAGCAACGCAACCACGATCGTGATCACCGCAATCGCCATCGAGTAATAAGCCGTTGCCCGATCCGATGTCAGCTGCCCCGGCTTTGTCCCTATCGCCATCGCCTTAAACCAGATAGGTATCAGCGCACACGCCAGCATCGTATACGCCGAATTACCCACATCATAAAGCACCCAGGTGAACTCTTTGTCGTTCAGATTGCGGAATATTCTTCTCTTCCTCATACAGCGTCCTCCATCCCCATATACATTTTCTGAAAATTCCCCTTTTCGGTCATATTATATATTTTATTATATATGAAAATGGTTAATTTCACAATCTTCGCCATGTAAAATGTCAGTTAATTCTTTCTTCCACCCCAGTTCTATCTTCTCCATCTGCCTAAGAATTGCATTCTCTACCGTTCCCCCAAGATAAGCCTCATTCAACTTCTTTTTGGCATATGCCAGATAGCTATCCCTGGTGTTCTCAATTAACACAGATGTGAAAAATCGTTCCCAGCTAAAATACTCCCTGCTTTCTATATATTCTGCCGGCTCATCCAATATCTGATCTATCTGATTATTTTTCAATACCCCAGACTTTAAAATCAACCATTCAAAGGATTCCGGCAGATACAGAGCTGCTGTTTCATTTTCCCGGATCAGTTTCAATACTCTGTCAATTTCCGAGCCGAACGCCGCACCGTCTGCTATTACAAGGATTTTCTGATCTTTATGTTCATTGATATAGTGGAAAACATTCGATTTTCCATTCATAGACTCGCATTTCAACCCATTCGCCTGGCATATGTGAGAAAAAAACTGATAACCCGAATTACTGTCCTCTGTGAGAACCATCTCCGGTTTTACCGGGTTAGTACAGGTATCTGTTCCATATATTCTGTAAAACTCATGATAACTCTGTTTCAACGTCCCATATTTTCCAGATGTTCGGATACCATAAATTTCCTCTGCACTGTATGGCAGTGCAGGTAAAGATTCCCTTGTTACAATTACATAATAATTATCTGTTTTCTGAATAGTTCCCGCGAACTCTTCTGTTTTGATAAATTCATTTCCTTCATCTATGAATACGATACCATCTGAAATCTCCGATAACTGTGCTTTCCATAAGTTTCCCTCCAGCACATAGCATGTTTTATCACAAACCAGCTCCACCGGTGTGCCTGACGGGTTATTGATATGATCCCGAATCATATCTACCAGCGTGGTTTTTCCGGTTGCACTGTCTCCACGAATGATAGTCAGATTGCGGTGCAGTTCAAACTCATATTTTAAGCGTTTTGTTGAAACAACAATTTTATGTTTTCCCTTCATTCTCCCTATCTCCTGTCAGACAAATTCACCGGCTATCGATATCAGTTCTCTCATGGAACACACCACCTGATCCGTATTCAGAATACGGATCTGAAATGGTTCTTCCCCAAATTCCATCAAATGATGCAGATTAATTGTGCGATCCTCCGATGCAGCAATTTTCAACAACCATTTTGCACAATTGTCACCGCATGTCGAAGCATTAAAAATCTTATCTTTTTCAAATTTAACAAGAATCAATGTTTTCACTCCACCGGATAGCCCGGTTGGTGGTATCTTCCCAAGGACCGGACTGTCGATGACTCCACTGTCTAAGACCGTCGACCGATCGACATCCTGAACCATTTCTTTCACAAACGGATCTATGATCCAGCTGTCCTCGTAATCATATTTAAAATAAGCTGCCGTATTATACACAGCTTCTTTCATATCACCATAAAAAATATTCAGCATACGATTGTCTCCTTTTTCTGCATGTAAACCTTTCCTGTAACGTAACTGTTCAGTACCTTCACAGTTACGATCCAAAATGCATTTAAACGATAAAAACACGCTTTGCGAGTTTTTATCGTTATCGCGGCACTCCTCAAGGTTCCGTGCAAGCACGGACTTTGACTCGTTGCTCGCGTAAATCACCTTCGGTGATGGCATTTTGGCTTGTATGTCTCGGGATTTTGACATATTCATGTCAAAACACCTCGCGGGACAGTGGCAACTGAATAGTTACCCTGCAACATCTATTATATGTCTCTTTTCCTTACTTCCGCAACCAGAAACAGCCAATCCTGCCTCGCCTGTCATGCAAAAAAGCCGGAAACCTGTCTTACCTTCCAGGATTCCGACTCTTCTTTTGTACTTTCTGCTTTACTCTCTCACCCAGCACTCCCGGATCTCAGCGATGTACATGGTATGATAATCTTTTTCCGGATACCATCTTTCATCTTCTTCCGTTTCATAGAAGTTTTCCGGTTTGATCTCGTCATGGTAAAGCTTTCTGCATACCAGCACCTGTGTAGCCTCTTCGAATCCCGGCTGACCGTCTACTTCTGTCAGATGCAGACCGGACTGTTCGATCTTGTCCGGGACATCTTTGCCGGAGACTTTGCCGAGGTAACCCAGCTCTTTCATGTGCTCGCCACCGAAGAAACTGATGGTAAATGTATCACCTGCATCTACGAATTCTTTGGTGTGACGCTGCGGGCGGATATATACTGTTGCCACATTCTTGCCCCACAGAACGCCGATGCCGCCCCAGGAAGCGGTCATTGTATTGGCTTTGCCGTCTTTTGCTGCGGAGATCAGCATCCATTCGGAACCGATCTTCTCAAAAGGTTTCATATCGAGTGTTTTTACATCAACTTTTTTAAATCCCATCGTACCTGTCCTTCTTTCTATAACACAGAAGGTAACTGCAGGCTGCTGCCCCGGTTACCTTCATTTCTCAGTAACTGTCTCATCTTTCACAGCTACTGTTATTATACTATTTTCTGCTAATATCGCAAAGCTATTTCTGCGATATTTTTGCCTGTTTCTTCTCATTCGCAGATTCCAGTATTCCACCGATGATCTGTAACAGAATCGCAAGTCCGATCAGACTTCCCGCTGCGATCTTACCATGAAATGTCACGAAAAATGCAAGTACCCGTCCCAGCACAGGAACAGAATACACTACCTTTCCCATGTAATAATCATAGCCCACCGGATACAGATCCTCTTTTTCATTTGCATCACCCTTGGTGTGGATCTGACCGGTTACTATATCATTTTTGATAACCCTGTGTGTGATGATCGCTCCCGTATCCATAGAACTGTGGAATGCGATCACATCATCTGTCTCGGCATCCTCCGGTGCTCCAGGCTGTACATAGACCAGACTTCCCACCGGTATCGCCGGCTCCATACTTCCACTGATGACTGTATAGATCTCATACCCGAAGACCCGCGGAAGGGTTAATGGCAGACATACAAGAATCACTGCCACCAGACAGACCGTTCCGAATATCTTACAGACTCGGGCACATCCTGCCAGTGCCCCTCTTTTTTCTTTCTTCTTTTTTCCCATATCCTGTACCAGAACCGATGCCTGCCCGAAAAACACCTTATGACAGGCTCTGATCATCCTTTGCATTATTCAGACTTCTGACAGACTTCACGCTGTACCGGATCTCATACACGGTATCTTTCTTCCGGAACTGTGCATCGATGCGTTTCTGGATCACCTGACAATCCTCCGGTTTTGTATTGATCAGAAGCACCAGATACTGTCCCTTCCCGTAACGGGTAACTACGTCTCCCGCACGAATACTTCTGCAGATACTTTCCCATATATACCGTGACAGTACCTCTGCACATTCATCGGATCTGATGGGATGTTTCTCCATATCCGTTAATGTACATAACATCAGCTGCACCTGTTGTCCGCTTCGCTCTATCATACGTGCAACCATATGATAAATCTCCCGGAACACCATCCAGTTACACTGATATGGCTCCTGTACCTTTTCCAGCTGTTCTGTCATATTCTCCTGTATATTATCCAGTATATCATACGGATGGTCAAGCTGTTCTTCGATTTTTCTCCGGAAATCCTTTAATTTGCACAGTTCTTCTTCCATATAGACCTGACGATACTTTTCCATGGTTTCCCCATACAGACTCTCTATCTGTTCCGTTCTTCCCATACCGGTCAGTGCCTCGATCACCAGCAGTTCCCCTTCTTCATATGGCGCTGCTTTCGATACATGCCTGCCCAGCTTCTCCAGCTGAATATATGCCTTCTTTTTCCGCAGAAGCTCTGCCATATATTCTATCAGCTTCCGGAACATGATATGGTAACGCTCCCGTTCCTCTTTTACCCAGCCTTCCTGCTCAGAGTCCTTAAGAAAAGCACCTTTATACAGCAAGGCAGCTTTCCAGCACAGCTCCATCCGTTCCTCCCAGTCCCCTGCCCTGCATGCTCTGCTGCAGTACTCTTCAAACAACTGCGCATCCTCTTCAAACGGAATCTCTTTGTCCCAGTAAAATCTTCCCCTTCTGGAAATAATATATTTTCCTTTCGGAAGCCCTGTCTGCTCCAGCTTCTTTCTGATATTATAAATCAGGCCTGTGGATCGCATGATTCGCATCGTCCAATGTCCGTTCACCAAACAAAACCTTCTCCAGATGTTCCCGGCTGATCCCCTCTTCTCCGCTATGGAAAATCAACTGCAATACCAGTGCAAACTGCGTCTCTTTTTTCTTCTTTGCGATCAAAGATCTCCCCTGATATTTCAGGGAAAAATCACCGAACATTTTTACATACAAAACCTGCTGGTTCTTCGATTTTTTGTTCTTCACATACGTTCCACATGTTTGCATACTTCTGTTTACAGCCTCCTGAGACAACCACTTTCCTGAGTTGTATTACACTTTCACGGAAAATATGATTTTCGTTCCTTCCGCGAAATATACATGCATATTATAATACATTACGTGAAGGAAAGCAAATCTTCTTTATATATTGTTTTATACAAAATAGAATACCCTTCGCGACCTTGATTTGCATGGACAACAAAAAATGCTGTATGGAGTTTTGTTTTAACTCCATACAGCAGTCTCACTGTTCTTTCCACTGTCTGATTATCTGTGTACACGTTTTCTGACGATCACAATACCTGCTGCAAGTGCTGCAAGTGCTGCTACGCCGATACCAACGCCGGCTACCAGAGGAAGGCTCTTCTTTACTTCCTTGTTGCCATCCAGGTCTTTGTCACTCTTCGGTACATCCTCATCGTCCAGATCTTTCAGATCCTGGTCTGCTTTTGGTGTATCTTCATCACCGATGGTGGTGGTGTCTTCGTTACCCTGTGCATCCTGGGTGGTTCCGCCGTTTTCTGTGCCTTCTGTTCCCTGACTATCTGTTACATTGCCAGGTCCGCCATTGCCGGTTCCACCTGTGGCATCTGTGCCCTGTGCATCACCGTTTCCGGTGGTTGTGCCTGCTGCGTTACCGCCATTGGCATTGGTTCCTGTGCCACCAGTTGTGCCTGTAGTTCCACCGGTTGTTCCGGTAGTACCACCGGTTGTAGTTGTTGTACCTCCCGGTACGGTAACTGTCTGCTCGGTGGTGTTGGTGATGGTCTGTCCCGGTGTTGTCACGGTTACAGTCTCATATGGCAGATAATTAAAGGTAAATACGTTCTCTGCTGCATTGGCAGATAAGGTCTTGGTCAGGTTTCTGTACTCCGGTGTGTAACCATCGATATAGGTATATGCAACCACCGGTTTGTCACCTACATTACCATAGAAGGTCTGGCTGTCTGCCAGCTTGTTGCCGTTAGCATCCTGATAATTGATGGTGTAAGCTACCTGATCGCCTTTGATTCCGTATGCTACTACGTATTCCTGGTCTCCGGTTACTTCAAAAGAAGAATTCTCTACTGCGGCATTATTATCACGTCCACTGATACGGATACCCTGCACATAATACTTGCTGTCCTTATCCAGCGCCACTGCACCGGATCTTGCTTCAAAACTTACGGTATCTCCGGGATTCAGATCTTTGATCACGATAGCATCTGCGGTATTGGAAACACTGTAGTCTGCTCCCTTTACTACCAGACCTGCAGTTCCGGAAAAGGATCCCTGCTTACCGCTGAATATCGTTACCTGATACTTATAATCCTCTGCCTTAACACTCATAGGAACCGATCCAAGCAGAAAACAAAAGGCCAGAAGAACTGTGGCTATCTTATACATTTTTTTCATCTCTGACCCTCTCCTTTCTCCTCTTTTCGCTTCTTGATCAGTACCACTGCCAGGATCAGAAGAATCACACCGCTTGCCAGCGCTACCGCACTGATGGCAAGGATCTGAGTGGTATCACCTGTTTTCGGGGATCTCACAACATTCTTTGTCGGTGTCTGCACTGTCTTGGTTACTGTCTTGTTGACAACTTTGTCTTCGCCCTTCTTCGTTACGGTTGTTACCGTCACCGGATCGGCTGCGAAACTCATCTGGAGGCTTGCCAGTGTATCCTGATAATCATTACCCTGTGTCTCACCGTCCAGCTTTACTGTCAGATGAACAGAAGCTACATCACCTTTGGAGAGACGATCCAGATACAAATACTTCTCCAGTGCATCGGTGACCTGGTGAAGCCCTTCACCCTTCTGGGCATCCTCGCCGCCTACGGTTTCACTGTCATATAATACGGTTTCCTTCTTATCCGGTCCCACATAAGTCAGCTTATAACCATATGCGCCGCCTTCTGCGATGCTCTGGCTGTCTTCCAGAGATTTTAATACTTCGTTGGTCATATACCAGTCTGCATCTTTCTCGCTGGTGTTCTTCAGTCCTACCTGAAGTTCCATGGTATCTCCCGGCTGTAACTGGAAGATATCTTTCTTCATGTCTGCGGAAGTAAAATTACTGCTCATCTTGGAACCGTTGAATTCTACCTTCCAGTCAGAACCGCCCTGCAGCGTCTCTGCAAATGCTGTTGTATGTATGCCTACGGCCATGACCGCTGCCATGGCAAGGCACAAAATTTTCTTTTTCATATTTTGCACCTCCTATCGTAAGCTGATATTGCCATTGCCGTCTACGTCTACATCCACACCCCAGGCACTCTTGATGGCATCCTGTGCGTTGTGGGTCTGTACTGCATCTGCTTCGGCTTCAAGCTGGAAATTATAACCATCATAGGCATAGGTTGTGGTGATGGTTTTATAACCGTCTTTTTCTGTGACATCCTGTTTTACCTTGGTAGCAATGCTGCCGTCGATCGTCAACGTATCGCTGAGTGCCGGTGTGCTTTCTCCTGCCGGAAGAATGCCTGTATAATAAAGAATGGTTCTCTCTTTTGTAGATGCATTCTTATCGATCACCCAGCCACTTCCCTCTTTCAGATTCAGATCGATCAGATCCGGGGAAAGAGTGGTATCTTTCACACCCTCTTTATTCGTCCAGCTCTTCTTCAGAATCACACGAACATAACTGTCAATGGAACCACTGTTTGTCACCTTGATCGCTTCATCGTACTGTTTTCCCGGTACGATCTTTTCTTCTTTCAGACCTGTCAGCAGATCGCCTGTTGCTTCATCCCATTTTCCGTTGGATGCGTAATCTCTCTTGCTGATCACTTTATCATTTTCCACCAGGCTGACACCGATATTGGAAACCTCCACCTGTGCACCATAGTTCTCACTGTAATAAGTCAGTGCCGCTCTGGCACTTCCCACCGTACTTCCTGCCAGCAATACCACAGAAGCGGAAAGAAGAGCCACGGTCAGTCCCCCAAGGGGCATTTTCTTTTTCTTACTCATCTCTCACCCTCCTATTCTCCGGCTGTCTCGCTGGTATCAGCGATCTGTGTCCAGTCTGCGTACGGTTCGTTGTTTTCATTATATAAAACCTTTGTGGATTCCTGAACGACAACTACATTAAAACTGTCTTCTGTATCCTTGCTGTCGATCTTAATATCCAGAACCGAACTGCTCTCTCCCGGAGCGACCGGCTCACTGTAATAATAATAGCCTTCCTCTCCCGGTGTCCACTTTCCATCAGAATCACTGTACTGCAGGCCATCCTGATACTTTTCTCCTGCCAGTGCTTTTACACGGACAAAACAAGCAAAATCACCGGTATTCTTCACGGTCACATGTTTGGTCCAGTTACTGAATTCCTCTGTAGGCTTTGTCTCCGTAAATCCCATATTCAGGGTTACATTACCGGAAGCCTCCGCATACGTGGTAAAATACGCCATCGCTGTTCCTGCGCTGATCCCCGCTGTCAGTGTCAGGGCTGCGGCTGCAAGGCAAAGACTTTTTTTACTTAATTTTCTCATATCCTGCACCCCTTTCCCTAATTGGCACTGGCGGGTTCATCTGTCTGCTGTTCCCAGCTCCACTCGCCGTCCTTATTCTCAAAATGGTTCACGATACCGGTTCCCGGAATCAGCTTTCCGTTGTACGTATTGGTAAAGCTGACGCTTGCCGGATTGTCTGTACTTCCCTCGGCAGCGATCACTGCCTCCTGTGTGTCACCGGAAGTGTTGCTGTAGCTTCCGCCTGCGTACACTTCTTTTACAGTAACTTTTGTTCCTGCCGGAAGATCTTTCACCAGAACTGATTTTTCACCTGCCTGGTTGAACTTAATAGAAACTACATCACTGTAGACCTTTTCACCATGTCTGGTGCCTTCTACCTGGAAGACGAAGAGTGCATCCTTAAGGGAAGCATTGTACTCTGTCAGATTCTTGAAGATCTCCAGATCTCCGTAACGCTGTGTCTGCTGCGGCTTCATACCGGTTGTCACATCATATACCCAGGTATCGTCCGGGTTCTCTTTGGAATAATAGTTATTCGGAAGAGATACCAGATATGGGGTAAAATCATAGGTGTACTCACTGGTCTGCACGGTTTCGGCCTGTACCAGATACATACCTGTATCCAGATTGTTGATCACACCGGTGGATCCTTCTGCGCCTTCCGGTTTGGTAACCTTTACCTCTGCAGTCCGTGCGATCCCTTTATCTTCTACGATCTTCATGGCATCCTCAGCCATCTGTGCCCATTCCTCTGCGGATGTGGTACTGCTTATCTTCTCCAATCCCAGACTGGCAAAATCCGCATAGCCTGTTGTATCATACTGTGCTTCTTCTGTAATATCTGCCACCTTGTACACATCTACCGGAATCTCCAGGTCGCAAAGCTCGCCGAACTCTACTTTGTCCAACGTAAATGTAAGAGAACACTTTCTATCTGTCTCTACTCCAAGAGCACCATATACACTGGATAAACCGGCTGCTGATAAAACAGTTATTGCTGCAAGGGTCAGCGCCCCTGCGGTTTTTATTCTCTTTTTCATAGTCACCTCTATCCCTCCTTCGACATATCATCCGTCTTACCGGAGCGTTTCTTATTCTTCCGGTCAAACAGGAACTTCATGATCAGTATCACAAGCAGTGTCACTGCTAATCCTAAGATTAAGTATAACATATAATAATTCTGAATGGCACGCAACATGCTGTCTACCGGTGTACTCTCCACTTCCTCCTCGCCGTTATACGGAACTCTCGTTCCCCGGACCAGAAGCCGGTGGGAATTGACACCATATGGAGTACAGGTGAATAAGGTCACCTGATCTTCTCCCTCCTGGATCTGCAGTGCCTCCTCCAGTGTCTCGTGATCATCTTTATCTACCATATCCAGAATCTGGTCTACCTGATATGCCATCGTCTCATCCAGTACATGGATATAAAACATATCCCCCTGCTTCAACTGGTCAATATCTGTAAATAATCTGGCTGCCGGAAGACCTCTGTGAGCGGCAAGTACACTGTGGGTACTCTCTCCGCCGATGGGAAGGGATGTGCCGTTCATATGACCGATCCCCGTCTGTAAAACATCCTCCGCGGTTCCGTGGTAGATGGCAAGCTTGATATTGATCTTCGGGATGGAGAGATACCCCATCACGCCATCACCTGCCACATTCAGAACCTTCCAGTAGTCTGTGTCCTTCATGTCCACATCATCACTGCCGAACACATCACCATATATATTATTCTGTACCAGAGTACTGTCGAACTCTCTCGCCGCTTCCCACTCTTTCGTGTAATCCTCCGGCTGCATATCGCTGACCACCTGTTCATAATTGCTGATCAGCCGGCTCTGCCGGTAGGTATTCCACTGGTTGGATACCGTGGGGTAAGCAAGGATTCCAAACCCTATCAAAAACAACAGACCGAAGAGAATTCCTGATATTTTTCTTTTCATCTTATTCCTCTTTCCGGTCAGAAACATCGTTCTTTGTCACGTCTGTTGCTGCCTGCTTTGCTGCTATTTTTTTCTTATACCGCTTGTCATACTGCCATAAGAAAATGATCAGTACTGCGGTTACCGCCAAGCCGACCAGTACCCAGAGCAGATAATTGGTATACAGGCTCATCGGTGATTCTTTCTCTTCTTCCTTGATGGTCTCCTCCTCGTATGGTACCCGGTGACCTCTTACCAGAAGACGTTTCGTGTTGACCGCATATGGCGTACAGGTCAGAAGAGTTACCAGATCCTGTCCCGGCTCCACTGCCAGATCACTGGTATTCTCCGGTTCCACGATATGGATCTGATCCACTTCGTAGCAGAGTGTCTGATCCAGTACACGGATCAGAAAATGATCTCCGTCTTCCAGCTGATCCAGGTCTGTGAAAAGACTGGCACTTGGAAGACCACGGTGTGCAGAGATTACTGAATGGGTATTCTCGCCACCTACCGGAAGTGAACTTCCTTCCAGATGACCGGCTCCCTTGCTGAGCACTTCTTCTGAAGTGGTGTGGAAGATCGGGATCTTGATATTGATCTTCGGCACTTCCACATATCCCATCATCTCATCTGTCAGGATGTTCAGACAGGACATATATTCCTCACCGGGCTTATCGGATGCTGCTGCGATTGCGAAAGAATCGGGAAGGATGCTTGGAAGAAGCGACTGGTTATACGCATCGGCCCGCTCCCATTCCTTTTCATAATTAATGGTTCCTTTCCTTGATTCGTCTTTTACTACAGATTCATATTCCGAGATCAGTCGGCTCTGTCTGTAGTTATTCCACTGGTTTGCCACCAGCGGATACAGCAACAAGGACAAACCGGCTAAAAACAAAATTCCTGCTAATACAATTGATATTTTTTTCTTCATCCGGGCTCTCCTTACTGTTGTATCTTGTTCCAACTCTAATGCTATATCTGTATGCTGTCGTGTATTGCTTTTTTATCAAAAACGGGGCGGGCGAGCCGCCCCGTTTTCATGGGTTCTTCCGTTCCTCCTAAGAGTGTACGGGGTTCCTTATGATTAATTATTTCTGAGTTTTTCTTCTTGTTGCGAAGAACAGACCAGCTGCTACGATCATGATAGCGCAACCGCCGATTGTGAAGATTGTTGTACCGATACCACCGGTGGATGGCAGAGCGTTAAGTTTGGTATCATTTAACTGACCTTCATTATATAAGTTAGCTGTAGCAACATCTCCATTTACAGTAAGTGTAAGAGTTTTACCATCTGTATTAATAGAATATCCTTCCGGTGCTTTAGTTTCTTCGAAATGATAAGAACCAACATCTAAACCTTCTACATCGATCATACCATTTTCATCAGTTACAAGTGTTGCAGATGCCTCTTCTGTATTTGGTGCATATTTATATTTTCCGTTGCGTTCTTTTACGAATGTTAAAGGTGCTTCTTCGCCATCTTTATACAATACAAATTCAGCGTTTGCTAAAGCATTATTTACATCGCCATCACCATATTTCAGTAAAACAAGTTCTCCTGTAAATAACTTAACCGGAACATTCTCTCCGCCGTAATCTACACCTGCTGCATGACTTCCTGCTGTATTTTTTACAGTTGTTTCATTTACTTTTGCAGTATAAGTAACTGTAATTTTCTTTCCTGCATTTGGATTAGCTGTATCTGCAACTAATGCGTTTAAATTAATAGTAAATCCTGTACCTGCTTCATTTACATTGATTGTACCAACCTGGCCATCTGTGCCTTCCATTGTAACACTGTTAACAGCGTTTGGACCGGCTAAGTAGTAATCTGCACCGGTAATTTCATCAGTGATTGTAAATGTTCTGTTCTCTGTATTAGCTGCATCAATAAATGGTACATATGCTTCGATTGTATAAGTTACGATATCTCCGATTGCTACTACATGATCTTCATCTGCTACTGTTTTGTCTACAGATGTTGGAGACTTTTTAGCTGTTACTTCTGCATTTGTTAATGCTGGATATGGTTCTCCAAATCCTACATATGCTGTTGCTGTTTTATAAGTAAATCCTGTTTCTTCTGCTTTGATTGCATAAACACCAGCTGCACTTACTTCAATTTTTGTTTGATCTGTTGTTTCAATGAATCCATTAAGTGCTGCAACTTTACTTAATGCTAAGTCAATCTTTGCTGCTGTTGCTGCTGTTGCTGTTACACCTGTCGGCAATTTAACAGAGTTATCTTTATACTGGATTAATCCCCAGATAACCTGCTGCTGTGCATCCTCTGAATCAGTAAGTCCAAATGCTTCTGTAAAGCATTTTCCTGCTTTATTGGTAAATGCCCAACCAGAAGTTTTGGTTTCATCTTTTTGGATAATCTGCATGTACTCAACTTTATTAGCTTTATCAAAGCTTTTAAGTGTAATAGTTGCGTTTTCTCCTGCTGCGAATGTCGGTACGCTCATAGCCAGTACCATTACCATCGCCATAATCACTGATAAAATTCTTTTCACTTTACTCATATGATTTTCTCCTTTTCTTTTTTATTTCCTCTCTTTTATTTTCAGTGCCTTTTCTCCTTTTATTTGCACTGGAAATCATTGTTGTGGCTTGGAGGCCACTGAAATATTAAGGTTCCTTATTTTTTCAGCACCTCCTTGCCTTTCATCTTGTATATGATCAGAATGCCTACGAACATCAGCAGGATTCCACTCATCAGGATGTTGAAGATTCCGGTGTGGCCGGTGGATGGAAGATCGTAGACTACCTCATTTTCATATAAGTAATATACAACCTCTTTTCCATCTACAAATTCTGTCTTTATTTTATTCTCTGCAATTTCCTGACCACCGGATTGGATTGATTTTAACGCTCCTTTTGAAGCAATTTCGATACTCCAAGTTTCTGTACTACGTACGTATCCAGTCGGTGCTGTAATTTCTGATAAGGTATACCTTCCTTTTCGGATTGTTTCAGTAATCTCAGTTGTACAATCAGAGTCACTATACCATTTTACTGTTCCACCATCCTGAGACTTACCGTAATAAGTAGGTAGTGAGGAACCGCCTGCGGTCGGTGCTAATTTAAATACTGCACCGGAAATCATATAGTCATTATTACTTGCACTTACCTTTTTGATGCCCCAGTCTGAGGTTACTTTTTCATTTGTAAAAGCGGCTACTCCAAGGATTCCCGCTGTCGCATAAGTTGTCTCTTTGATAACATCTTTCTGTTTGCTATCACTTCCCAGTGTGAAGGAAACTTTGTCATCTGCAACTTTGGAATAACAATTTGTTTTATTCGTTGCATTGGCCTCCTGAATTGTGTAACCATTTATATCAATTTCTGTTACTTCATAAGTTCCACGAGGAAGAGATTTCAACTTCTCCAAATCTTCATTTGAAAGTGTTCCCTTTGTTTCTCCAGCATTTATAGTAATCGAAACATCTATTGGAGTAAATCCATCTACATCTGTTGTTGTAATTTCAAAAGTAAATGTTTCATTTTTTGCTGCTTCTGTTTCCAACTGTTTTTCAATCTGAATTGCACCAGAAACAACTCTTACAGTATAAGTGCCCGTCTTTGCAATACCTACCGGATCAACTTTGTAGTATCCTCCAGTTGCCTTCCCATCACCAAATGAGTTAGCACTTGATGCTGAACCATCTCTTCTAGGAGTTACTGTTACTTTTGCGTAATAAACAGTATCTGCAGCTGGCTTTGCTGCCTGGATTGCCTCTATTGTTGTTTTATTCTCACATGCTGCATCGGTATACCAATTTGTTGAAACATCTACATCACCAAGCATTGTGTACTCTGATCCAGTCGTTGAAACAAGCTTTGTGATTCTATTCGCTACGTCATCGGTGAAATATTGTGATAGTGCATCTCCTTTAAAGATAACGGTTTCATCTTTGCCCATGTTAAAGTCGACTTTTACGTTAACGGTTGGCTGAGGAAACTCTGCATGATTATTGCCAACATCAATTTCAGAACCGTCGCCGTTTGTCGGAACATCGTTTCCGCCAATGTATTCGTCTTTGGCTTTGATGAAAATTTCTTTATGCCATCCAGCTCTTTCAGTATCTGAAGTACCGGAGTCTTTTTTTCCAGGAATCTCAGTATTTGCCCAGGTTATCGTAGTGGAGCCATCAGAGTTGTTCTGTATTGTTGCACCATCTGCTTCTAATGTAGCGCGCGAGGCATCTGTCAATTCAAATCGACTGTCAATTACGTCTGCAACTGTAGCTGTTACAGATACTGGCATGCTATTTGTAATGCTATCAAATAAACCATTTAAACTGCTTACGCTATCTGCTGTCATGTATTTTTCATCTGATGAAGCAACGCCCTTCATGTAGTCATCAATTTCCTTTACAGTACCATCACTGATGTAACCGGAATAGCTTGCTGAATCAAAGATTCCCAAAGAATAAATAACAGCTCCCTGTTGTTCCAATCTTGTTGCGTTATCTATTGCATTTTGCGCTACTGTTGGGCTAAAAGAACTACTCGTTGTAGGAACACCGTCAGTAAGGAAAACAACCATTTTTTGTCTTCCAGTCTTTTGTGTGACATCTTCCCATTTTCCACTATTCTTTGAATCAAATACGTTAACCGCACTATCTAAACCCGCTGCTGAATTGGTTGCTCCTTTTGCCGACAAATTATTTATCCATGATTTAATTGTGTTTAATGAGTTGCCTGTACGTAGTAGCCATTTTGGGTCGCTACTTGCCTTTATTGTACTATTTCCAGCAAAAGTCACAACACTAATACGATTATCTGGATTTTTTGTTGCCACATTATCTACAAAACTCGTAGCTGCATTTTTCAATGCCGTTAGTTTCGTTTCAGATTCTTCTTTTGTAAATATGTCTGTACTGCCTTGAGTAACTATTACATATTGATTATTGTAGGTATCCCAGTATTTCCACTGTTTGTCTTTATATTTAATTCTCTCATAGATTCCACTGGATGTCTTTATATAATAATATCCATCTTTATTAAGTTTTCCTGTATATTTGCTATACTCGTAAAAAGAATCCCCCATACTACCAGATACATCCAATACCATTACAATATCAAACGGAACAGACACGGTTGTTGACTGCGTTACTTTTGAGCTAGCTGTAAGATCAATTTTATATGTTCTCTGATCCCAGTCCAGAAGAGAAACCGTCTTATTGCTCTCTACGCTCTGATTTACTAATTCTTCCGGTTTATAGTTAACTATGTGATATATTCCATCAGCGTCAGTCTCTAATTTAGTATCATCATTGTACAGAACCGCTTTTAAAGTATTGGAAGAATCTCTTTCCAGTTTTACTGTCCAGATTGTAGTATCTGTAATATAATCTTCTGGTACGCTCTCTTCTGTAAGTGTGTATTCTACACCCTCTTTCAAGTTATTGAATGTTACAAAGCCATACGTATCCGATGTTACTTCAACGTAATCATTTTCGTCTGCTTTGCTAACCAATTTGAATTTTGCTCCCGAAATAGCTTCATCCTTAGAATTCACCTTTTTCAGAGATAATGTAGCCTTGGGAACTTCTGTAACATCCAAAATCCGGCTGTTTGGTAATGTGAACTCCATCTGACAGTTGGATGCTCCGGCTCCACGTTCCATATAGAGTACAGTGATTCGATGTTTTTTTGTTTTTGCTGCTGTTTCATCAGGTCTAGGTCTTTTGCCATCAGGGTATCCCAGGTCTTCCCACAAGTCTGTACTTCCTTCTAATGCGTCATGGATACCACCGACATCAATAACTACTTTTCCATCTAACAAAACCCACAAGTCGTCGTCACCAGTAAACTTATAATCCATTGGTCCAACATAATCACCAATTTCAAATTCCACATCATAGCGCATTCCAAAGTAAAAATTTTCATATCCGAGTGGCCAAAAACCTGCCCCCGCTTTTTTCTTTTCATTATTCGGTGTCTGCACTGAATCAAGTGTGTAATGATTACCGCTTCGAGTAAAGTTCAGTTTATAATCTCTATAAATAGTCTTGCCTTGGCCTTCATAGTCATCTGTGAAGAATCCAGGCTGATCGACATTCCATAAAACTGTTTGATAATCATCTTCCTTTGAAAGTCCTTTTAATAACCCTAAAGTTCCTTTTCCATCGGTATCTCTCCCATAATTACATTTGTTCGCATTCAATCCATTCGTACCGTATGCATTATAGTCTAATCCATTTTGGTTATAATAGTCAGCTTTACTAAGGCCCATTGTCATACGGTTATTTGTATCTTTTTCTGTATAATGCCAGTCACTATTGATATTTGTCTCCCTATTTTCCCATGAAATAGCATAGTCCCAAAACTTAACAGCGCCTTGCTTCGGACTTGTATTTTCCTTATAATAAATGCGATACGTCTTATTTCCAGTCACCTGGATTTCATTGAAATTGGAAACTTCAGTTTCTGTTCCGTCTTCAGCGATTTCCTTTACTTCAACCACATCATAATTCGTAGATTTCCGATAATCTTCGATTTTACTTCCGACCTGTAAAGGAACGGTCTGGTCTGCATATAATTTTTTTTCTTCATTATTTGTATCATAGTAATAATGTTGCAGTTTAATTTGTACTTCTGCACCACCTTTATTTACAATAACGTATGTAGAAAAATGCGGAGCATCGAATACGACTTTTCCTTCTCCATCAACAGCACCGTTCATGTCTTCCGCTACATTATTGTTATCCACATGCAGTACTGCAGCATCCTCACTGGATGTGATCTCCGGGGTGTCTACACTTACCTGAACCGGAGTGGTTGGCTGTACTTCGGAACCGTCTACCAGGAATTTGATATCGTAGGAGAAGATATTCTTGATGGAAAACTGTTCTTCGATCGCTTTTTCTTCTACTGCTTTTTCGATTTCCTTTACTTCGTCTTCTGAAGTGATCTCTGTTACGGAAAGCTGTGCGTCTGCGGGAAGTGCTCCTGCTTCTGCGGTTACGTTAACGGTTGTATCTCCAACATCCTGACTCCATGTGAGCTGCTGGTTTTCAGCTTCCGCCTGTGTTGCATCTTCCTCAGGAGTTTCCGCTGTAGCATTCTCTGCTGCGGGAGCTGTCTCCTCGGTCGGTACAGCTGCAGGTTCCTGGGCTGCCGGTGTCTCTGCTGCAGGTGCCTCTGTTGTCGGCTGTTCCCCAGCAGGGGCTTCCGCTACCGGCTGGGCTGCCTGGTTCTCGGCGGTTGTTTCCGGTTCTGCGGCCGGTTCTGCGGCAACCTGTTCCACGGCTGCGGGTTGTTCATCGGCTACTGCCTGGCCTTCATCTGCACAGGCGGAGGCCTTTCTTCTGCTGCGTAGGCAGCCACGTCCATGTCATTGGCAACGGCTTCGTCCTGAGTCTGTACTTCCGCTTCCTGTGGGTATTCGGCCTGTCCGGTCTCGGATGCGAATATGAAGCTGCTGTTGCTTATGGCAACGACCATGCAAAGCACCAATGCCAGAAGTCTTTTTTTATTTCTACTTTTCATGGTTTTCTCCCTCCTCTTCATCCAAAGCACTCTCTATCAGTTTTAATAATTCTAAAGCGCTGCGGAACTGCTGCTTTTCTTTTTTTTCCACCCAGGTCACCGAACCCTGCCAGGTGGCATTCTGCCTGTTATAGATATTTAAGATAAAGGTCTCCGTCTTTTTAGTAGAATCGCTCACAGCTGTTCCACCTCCTTCTGTACTCTGTTTTTATATATGTATTATAATAGACTCACCATTACTAAAAGCATTACACTCATTATATATTTTGTGTTTTTTTTATTTTTGTTGGATTCTGTAACGTTTTGTGATACCGGTGCGGATTCTGTACCCTGCCGGCGTAATTATGTCCGTCTGCTGGTGATATATGTGGAATCTGCTGTATTTCCTTGGATTGGTACGTTTCTCTGACGGGTTTTTGCCTCATTACTTATATTGTATGTGGGATTTTATGGTTTATGACATGGTTTTTGAGATCGGTCCGGTGGATCCTATTATATATAGAAGAAACTCGTTTTTTATTACTCTTTCATTTTGTTCCGATCTGTGATCGAATTACCCGGATGTGAAATGTAATACTTTTTACTGTTTTCTACCTGTACAGAAAAAAGCAGGAATCCTTATCTTTCCTAAAAGTTCCTGCTTTTTTCTGTACTTTTATTTTCTTCCCAGTATGGCATCCATCTCGATGATCAGTTCCAGGACACTGCAGAATTCCATCTCCTGATGTCCTTCTTTCCATGCAAGGATGCCCTGCCAGGTGGCGTTCTGGCGGTATTTGACGAAGATGTGGAAGGTGGCGCAGATGCCGCTTTGTTCCATCAGCTGCTGATATTCCACACTTTTTTCATGTAATTTCTCCATCGCACGCTTTTCCGGACTGAACTCCCGAAGGACCACCGAGGATTCCGGAAAACGAATGCTGTCGTAAAAGTCTGCCATGTAACGGATCAGCTGCACGACATTTTCAAAGGACTGTGGCTCCTGGGAATAACCGTGATATAGTCGGCCGGATATCTCGCTGGCCTGACTTTCGTCCACACACACCGTGATCAGATTCGGTGCTGCCAGTACTTCTCCATTCCAAAATTGACTCATGTTTCACACTCCTGTTCCTGTTGCCTATTTCCAGCGAAACTCATTTTTCTGAAAGCTTAATCTTGCATTTGGATTCTCCACGTCTGCGATGGATGATACATAATATTCCAGATATTTGTTCCAGGATCCATGTTTTTGTGTGAACCGTGCGGCGATACGTCGGAAGATAATGTCACAGTTTTCCTGGTTGGTGCCGACCAGAAGGATCAGGAACTGAGACGGGCTGTATTTGGAAAAGGAATCTCCGCGGCGCAGACTGTTTTTTACTGCCCGGTGCAGTTCCATGGACATCACATCCAGCTTTTCCCGGTTTTCCATCGGATGGCCGTTGCCATCTGTCAGGGAGCATACCATAAGGAATGCGGACTGTCCGTTTCGCTCGATCAGCCGACGCACCAGCCGGTAGTTATCCCGGAAGCTTGGCAGGCTGCAGTAGAAAGCACCGTCTTCGTACTCCGGTTCTTTCAGGTCTTCCTTGATCTCTCCTGCCGCATGGTATTTTCTTCCCATCCGTTCGCTCATCTCCTGGAACTGGTTCATCATGCGCTCGGATGGTGTGATTCCCAGTTCTTCAAAGAACATTTTTGAAGTCGCATCATACAGCTGATATGCTTCTTTGTAGCGGTTCATACCCATCAGGGCATCGATTTTTAAGGACTGCCATTCGTCGAACGGATAGATCTCGATGGCATTGTCGGTCAGTTCCAGAATGGTGTCGTATTCGTGCTGTTCTTTTCTGTAGGCACACAGCCGGCGGAGTATCTTGGAATATTTGTCTTTGTAACGGACGCTGTTCATGATGACCCAGTCTTCTCCGGACTGCATCGGAAGAAGTTCTCCTTTGTACAGCCTGCAGGCCTTCTCCCACAGATTCATCTTCCTGGTTTCGTCTACTTCTTCTTCTCCTTCTCTGACAAGTTCCATAAAGCGTGCCACATCCAGATCCACTTTCATCGGGCTGCGCCAGTAAAAGACACCTTTTTCTTTTACGATATACTCATATTCCGGCAGTCCCGCCTCGATCAGCATCTTGCGCAGACGGAATACCGTCACACGCAGGTTATTGCCCACATTTGCCAGCTCTTCTCTTCCAAAGAGATCGTCAAGCAGCTGTGCTCTGGGGATTCCTGTGCTCCCGCGGTCCTCCACCAGACTGGAATGTAACAGAATCTGCAGTAGTTTTACTGCTTTGGTTGCCGAGTTTCTCTTGAAGGTTATCGGCTGTTCTCCATAGGTTATGGAGAACCTTCCCAACATATTCACTTTGAGTTCCGGTAACTGATTATCCATATGGTTCCCTCCCCTCATCTACTCCTCGTTTTTATCATAGAAAAGTAAATCGCCTCCGGTATGGTATCTCCCGGAAGCGACTTCTCGCTGATTTTATTTTAGTCAGTAATCTCTTCTTTGTCAACGCAAAGCATTACACTTTTTTTACTTTCCACGATTTTCTGATCACCTTCGCCAGTTCTTCCTCACGGATCGGTTTTGCGATATAGTCATCCATTCCTGCTTTGCGGCAGGTTTCCCGGATGTCTGCTGTCGTCTGTGCAGTCATCGCAATGATCGGAATCGATGCCGCATCCTCCCGTTTCAGATCACGGATACGCTGTGTGGCTTCCATGCCGTCCATCACAGGCATCATCACATCCATCAGGATCGCATCGAAACTGCCGGCAGGGTTTTGGGAAAACAAAGCTACTGCTTCCTGTCCGTTCCATGCTTTTTCTACTTTTGCCCCTGCTTCTTCCAGATAGAACTGTGCGATCTCCATATTGATCTCATTATCCTCTACCAGAAGGATCTTTCGGTCACGAAGAAGATCCGATATATCTTCTCCCACTGTGGTTGTTTCTGAAGCGGCTGTCTCACTGACGGTGAACGGCAGACGGAAGGTAAATGTGGTTCCCTCTCCACGGACGCTCTCCACCTGAATGGTTCCGCCCATCTTTTCCACCAGTCCTTTGACGATCGACATTCCAAGTCCGGTTCCCTGATAGCGTGTTCTGGCTCCGTATTGTTCCTGGGTGAACGGTTCAAACAGCTGATTCTTTACAAAGTCCCCGCTCATGCCGATACCGGTATCTGCGATTCTGAATTCGTACCAGGCTGTTTTTCCGTCACAGGATAATTCTTCCACGTCGGTATCCACGGATCCCTGCGGTTTGTTGTATTTGACCGCATTGCTGAACAGGTTCAGCATGATCTGGCGCAGCTGTAACGGGCTTCCTTTCAGTGCTGTGTGCTGTATATTTTTCCGGTGTACCCGGTGTGTAATCTGGTTCTGTTCCAGAATCGGATTCATCAGTACCGCCACTTCCCGCATCAGCACTTCAAGGTCAAACGGTTCATTCTCTTCCTGGATCTGATCAGTTTCCAGTTTGTTCATATCCAGTACATCGTTGACAAGCGCCAGCAGATGATCGGCAGATACCTGCATCTTATCCATACATTCTTCCATCTTCTCCGGGTTGTGTGCATTTTTCCGAAGGATCTCCAGCATCCCCATGATGCCGTTGATCGGTGTACGGATATCATGGCTTATGCGGTTCATGAAGTCTGTCTTGGCTTTGCTTTCTGCGTCGGCCTCCTGCACCGCTTTTTGCAGCCGTTCTTTTTCCTCTTCTTCTTTTTTATGGAATTCCGAAGTGTTCTTAAACAGGATAATTCCATGTACAGCACTGCGTTCTTTTCCGGTCTCCCGGTCATACAGCAGTTCCCGGGACATCAGGATCGTCTTCTGAAGCCAGATCATCCTGCCATCCTGTGTTTCTTCCCGGTACTCTACGGTGATCTGTTTATCGCCTTCCCGGAAGCGTTTCAGCAGTTTTTCCGAAGAATCCATGATCCGGTAGCTTTCCAGCGTATCGTCTGTCACCTTCTGACTCCGTTCTCTGCAGTAGGCATCGTAAGAGCATGGCATCTCCCGGTTGATAATAATGCTTTCACGTTTCACATGGTAGAATGCATTTTCCAGGCAGTCATTGGTCAGATCTACGGTATACACCGCTTCCGCAGTTTCCATTAATGCGTCTACATAATTGCTGTTTTCCAGAATCGACTGTTTCATCTGCTCGTAATAGCGGATCAGTTCCTGTTTTTCATCCACCAGGTGCTGCCTGCTGTCCCGGAAGTTCTCCTGTCCCAGGATAAAATGGTGTAGTCTGCCATCTTCTGTGGCATCCAGGAATCTCAGGATCACTCTTCCCCGGTGAACCACATTCTCTCTTTTGTAGCGATAGGGAATCTCCAGCTGGGGATTGTCCTTTGTCAGCTGCTGTTCCAGGGAGGTAAGCTGTAAGGTATCCCAGAATTCTTTTCTCACCCGGTCGGTTGCCAGTTCTTCCACGATCTGTTCCACCGCCCCGGAATAATTACCGTCTTCCGCGAGAAAGTATCCGGTGCTTGACCGCAGGATCTCATACTGATCCATCAGGGCATCACAGTACAGACAGTCCGAAAAATGGTATTTTTCTTTTTTGATCCATTCCAGCAGTTCGTAGGCTTTCTGCTGTTTTTGTGCCGCTTCTTCGATCTTTGCCCTGTTTTTGTCCACGTACATGTTTTTATCCGCCAGCCGGAACAGTTCCCGGAGGGTGGAACCGGCAAAGTCCAGGGAGATTGCGTACCCTGCCGCATAGCTGATCGGCATCTCCGGGTGCTTTGCGGAGTAGTTTTTCATCTGTGTGCGGATCTTTTTTAAGGTTTCCCGCATCTTCGAGTGGTCAGTCTTTTGAAAAATCGCGATGAATTCATCTCCTCCGTCCCTGCCGACAAAGTTTTCCGGATCTACCGCGAGACGAAGCTGTTCGGCAAAGGAACGGATATATTCGTCTCCCTTGTCATGTCCCAGATTGTTGTTGATGATTCGCAGGTTATTCAGATCAAACACACAGATGGCTGTACTCTCTTCTTCTCCGAGAGGTGTGGGATCGCTCAGGATCTCTTCGCATTTGTTTTTGTTCGGCAGCCCTGTGGATTCATCCAGATAGATTTTCTTTCGCAGGATCCTGTTTTGTGCCGCACAGCGGAGTGCCCGAAGCAGTTCCACACCGATCAGAAGTACCAGGCAGACAATATCTGCAACTACAACCTTTTCAAGATGATTCAATGCAGTCGCTCTTTTTTGTGAATATCGTTCCGCAACCCCGGTTACCTCATCACACATCCGGAAAAACTTCTCGCTCATACCGATTATTTCTGTCTGTTCATAGCCTTTTTGCCGTACTTTCGTGATTTCTTCTTTTAATTCCGTAAAGTAAGCTGCAAGTTCATCCATTTTTCCCTGGAATTCTGTATCCTCCAGCCGTACCAGGTCCAGTTCGTCACTTCCGAAACGAAGTCCGTTGATGATCGCTTCCACAGTCGCTATCATCTCGTCATCCGGCTCCTTTGACACTTCCAGTTTGATCACCCGCTGGGTTTCTCCGCGAACCAGTCCGGCGTAGTTTACGACCCTTGCCGTTCCCTGGAGGTCACTGACCAGCGACATGATACCGAAAAACAAAATAATCAGTATTATCGTGAGTACCGTCATCCCTGCCCGAAGGATATAGGCTACTCGTTTTTCTCTTTTCTTCATCCATGTTTACCCCATATATGATTCATATTCCTGTGCTCTATTCTACCTGATTTTACCGGAAACTGCAATGTGAACAGTAACCTTGGAATAATCTCTTGACATTTCTTTTCTGTCTTCTTATAATTACCGTTGATAATTACCAATAGTAACTATTAAAGGAGTATCACAATGAACGTTGAACTTATGAAACGTATGATGGATGCCTGTTATCTGGCGCAGCGGGTCCGGGGGATGCTTCCGCCTCTGCCGGCGGGGGTGACTCCTGCGTATATTCATTATCTGGATATTATTGAGATGCTGGAGAAGCAGGGTGTCCGGGCAAAGATATCGGATATCAGCGATGCACTGGATCTGCCAAGACCCGGTGTGACACGGACGGTGAAAGCGATGGAGGCCAAAGGCTATCTGAAAAAGGCTGCCTCTTCCGAAGACGGTCGTATCACCTATCTTTCTCTTACAGAAGCCGGTAGGGAACTGTCCCGCATCTACAACGAACAGTTTTTTACCACTCTCACCTCTTTTATGGAAGGTATCCCGGAAGAAGATGTGAAATGTACGATCCGCACCATCGATGCGGTACATCAGATTATGTGTGAAAGGAGACCTGACCTTGACAAATGCAAAAAATGATTTTACACAGGGCAGTATTCTGAAAAAGCTTGCCCTCTTTATGCTTCCGATCCTGGGTGCACTCGTGTTGCAGGCTGCGTATGGAGCCGTTGACTTACTGGTGGTGGGAAGATTCGGTTCCACCTCCGGACTTTCCGCGGTTTCCACAGGAAGCCAGGTACTAAATCTCGTTACTTTTGTCGTGATTCAGTTTGCTACTGCGATCACTATTCTCATCGCCCGCTATCTGGGTGAAAAAAGGCCGGAACGGATCGGTTCTGTGATCGGTGGCGGAGTTATCGTTTTTGCGGCAATTTCCATTGTTTTATTTTTCCTGATGGTGGTTTTTGCACATCCCATCGCCGTACTTATGCAGGCACCTGCCGAAGCGGTGGATCTGACCACCAGTTATGTCCGCATCTGCGGAAGCGGTATTTTCTTCATCGTTGCCTATAACCTGATGTCCGCGATCTTCCGTGGTCTGGGAGACAGTAAGTCACCGCTGCTCTTTGTTCTTGTTGCCTGTATCGTCAATATCGGCGGTGATCTGATCCTCGTTGCCGGACTCCATCTGGATGCTGCCGGAGCAGCCCTCGCCACCGTTTTTGCACAAGCTGTCAGTGTGGTGTGTGCGGTTATTCTTCTGATAAAGAAGAAACTGCCATTTAAGATCTGCAGGTCTGATTTCCGTCTGAACGATCAGTGTGGAAAGTTCTTTACCATCGGTCTTCCTCTGGCTTTGCAGGAGTGTCTGACGCAGCTTTCTTTTCTAGCTCTGTGTGCCTTTGTGAACCGTCTGGGACTCGAAGCTTCCTCCGGTTACGGGGTCGCCTGTAAGATCGTAAACTTTGCCATGCTGATCCCAAGCTCTCTGATGCAGTCCATGGCATCTTTCGTTTCTCAGAATGTGGGTGCCGGCAATCAGAAGCGCGCCAGACAATCCATGTTTACCGGTATCGGTGTGGGGTTGTTTTTCGGTTGTTTTGTCTTCGCTCTCGTGCTGTTAAAGGGCGATGTTCTCTCCGGTTTCTTCACTACCGAAAGTGCCGTTATCCGGAACGCCTACGCCTACCTGAAAGGCTTTGCCCCGGAGACACTGCTTACTGCCGTGCTGTTCAGTATGATCGGATATTTTAACGGAAATGACAAAACCTTCTGGGTGATGTGCCAGGGACTGATTCAGACTCTTCTGATCCGACTTCCCCTGTCCTATTATATGAGTATCCAACCGAATGCCAGCCTGACCAAAATCGGTCTTGCAGCTCCGGTGTCCACAGCAGTCGGTATCTGTCTGAACATCGGTTTCTTCCTCTGGCTGAACCGGAAAAGTGCAAAGAAAGCCAGCCAACAGCTTCCCTGATATAGTAACCCGATCCCCCGGAGCTTTGTCTTTACTGGTCCGGGGGATCGGGGTTTTATATTTCAGGGAGACTTTGTGCTGTACAGAATGCCCCGAGGATGTTACGTCATTGCTACAAATTCTCTTATTTTATTTCTAACCTCATCCTTAAATTTCCAGACAATCTCCACATGCTCCGGATCCATAACAATAATCTTATCAATCAGTTCCTGCACTATTTTCTGTGTCAGTTTCTCTGCATCAGAATACTTCTTCATCACACTCAATGTCTGCTGTAGTCCAGCAAGCTTCTCTGCCAGAAGCATATTGTCCTGTCTGCTGATGCGACTCTGCTTGTCCAGTTTCTTCTTGAAAGAATCCGTCATATCAAGCAGCTGTCTTACCACTGAACACACAATGGCATTCAGGTTATCTTCAATAACATATCTCTTGTAATATAACGTTTGATGATTCTGTCACCCTATTCAGGATCATATTCTATATTTTCTTTTTCTAATTTTCTTACTAACCTACGCAACAAATCCAGATTGCATGCTTCGATATTCCATGTATCCCTCTTTACTAATATCTCCCGAATTTATAATGTTAATAAATTTATAACCAAATTAACCATGATATCTTTTTCCACAGGATCTGATTCAGCAATCATCAATGTTATTGCCACCAATGCACCGTCACTTATTCTTTTTTCTCCATTTTTATACAAAAAATTATTTCTATCCAAAAATTCCAAAAATAAAGACGCTGCGATTCGCTTACAGCCATCCGCATAGGGATGATCTTTTATCATGAAATATAATAAATTTGCAGCTTTTTCTTCCAAAGATGGATAAACATCTCCACCAAACACACTCTGATAGACTGCTGCAATGATTCCTTCCACCTTACCTTTTTCTTTTTCCACACCGAAAACATCTGACTGAAATGTATCCTCCATAGCATTTACCATGGCGCAACATTCATCATATGTAATTCTGTATATTGGTTGATTTCCTTCTGGTTTTTCAATCGTTTGATGGTCATATTGATCCAACAGCGTCAACGCCTCTGTATATAGACTTACTGCCTTCAATATATCCTCTTCTTCAACTTCCAATGTACACGCTAACATTTTAGTCTGTATGTCTACCGTTTTCTCCAGGGCAATTAAACGCTTTTCATTTATGGCGCAACCATTAAGAATATATTGTTTTAAAATATCATTTGCCCATCTTCGGAATTCTACGCCTCTGCGAGATTTTACCCGATATCCTACTGATATAATCATATCAAGATTATAATGCTCTACCTGATATACTTTTCCATCAGAAGCAGTTGTCGCAAAATTTGCGACAACTGAATTATCCAACTCTTCCTTTAAAGCATTATTAATATGCTTTCCTATCGTCTTAACATCTCTGCCAAACAATTCTGCCAGTTGCTTTCTGTTCAGCCATACTGTATTATTTTCCACTGGAACATGTAACTTGACTTCATGATCTTCTGTTTCAAATAATACTATTTCATTTTCCATGCATATTCCTCCGTATATATCTCGTTCAAATTACAATTGTATCATACGATATAATTTTTATGAAATCAATCTCTATGCAGTATAACTTATTTGGGAATGCTCTGAGCTATACAAAGTGCTCCCCATCCCACTCTCGCATTCGGCCACTCCGTCTCCCCGGGCAGCTGTTTTGCTCCGTTGATCAGATAGCTCTTCACCTTCTCCCCATACAGATACGGGTCATTTCCCCGCACAATCCCCCATTCCATCAGAAGTGCTGCCGCTCCGCTGACAAAGGGGGTTGCAAAGGAGGTTCCCGTGACCGTCTGATAACCACCGCCCGGACGTGGTGCACGGATATCGACGCCCGGAGCGGCAAGGTCCGGTTTGATCTGAACAGGGAGGCGGGTGTAACCGCGGCCGGAGAAATCGGCGTAGGACTGGCGGCGGGAATCGTAGGCTGCTACGGAGATGGCAGACAGCGCGGTGGAGGGAATCGTAAGTGTGGTTTCCGGGGTCGGGCGGTAGAAGCGGGGG
>OASZ01000526.1_pt1 | contig 31426 bp, 27 predicted proteins | sample 1501241 | NCBI WGS metagenome assembly OASZ01 (sample SAMEA2579926, study PRJEB22360) | human gut metagenome | biome: human gut; feature: human-associated habitat; material: faeces | place: Denmark | collected 2008/2010 | reverse complement strand
CCGAAAGAGAAAGCCAGCGCCTTGAGACGCTGGCCTAGTAACAAGGGCTTATAGCCCTAGAGCAAACCACCCGTTGGACGGGTGGTCATGATTTAGAGGAAATGCCGGGAATTGTTTTGGATTATGGAATTTTCCTGTGAAAAAAGTAAGATTTCGGGAAGGCATTCTCTTGACGCAAGGAGAAAATAGTGCTAAAATACAAATAGATATGACGTATGATGTCTTAAAACAAAAGAGAGAAACCTTATAAAAAACTTCCAAATACTTATGGAAAAGGAGAATGATTATGGAATTAAGAAGTCAGGAATTAAGAAAAATTGCACCGGAATTAGACCCTCTTCGTCTGGGAACAGGCTGGAAGGTAGAAGATTTGTCAAAACCTCAGATTATGATTGAAAGTACCTTCGGAGACAGCCATCCGGGCAGCGGACATCTTCTGGAACTGGTGGAAGAGGCCAGAGAAGGAATCGCAGAGGCAGGCGGCCATGGGGCCAGATACTTTACAACAGATATCTGTGACGGAGAAGCTCAGGGACATGATGGTATTAATTACTCTCTGGCTTCCAGAGATATGATTGCCAATATGATTGAGGTTCATGCCAATGCGACGCCTTTTGACGGTGCTGTGTTTGTGGCAAGCTGTGATAAGGGTATGCCGGCACACTTAATGGGTGTGGGAATAGTGAATATTCCCTCTATTGTAGTGACAGGCGGCGTTATGGATGCGGGTCCGGACCTGCTGACACTGGAACAGATTGGAAAATACAGCGCAATGTGTGAACGTGGAGAAATCACAGAAGAGAAGCTGACTTACTATAAGCAGCACGCCTGCCCATCCTGCGGCGCCTGCTCTTTTATGGGAACAGCCTCTACCATGCAGATTATGGCAGAAGCCCTGGGATTAATGCTGCCGGGCAGCGCCCTGATGCCTGCTACCAGCCCGGATTTAAGAAAAGTGGCAAAAGAAGCCGGAAAACAGGCAGTATGGCTGGCAGAGCACAATCTGACACCGGATAAAATTGTTACGATGAAATCTTTCGAAAATGCAATTATGGTGCACGCAGCCATTTCCGGTTCCACCAACTCTCTTCTTCATCTGCCGGCCATTGCCAGGGAATTTGGTATTGAAATTGACGGAGATACCTTTGACAGACTCCACAGAGGAGCTCATTACCTTCTGAATATCCGTCCGGCAGGAGAGTGGCCTGCACAGTATTTCTACTATGCAGGCGGTGTGCCGACAATTATGGAAGAAATTAAAGATATGCTGCATCTGGATGTGATGACCGTTACCGGAAAAACACTAGGGGAAAATCTGGAAGATTTAAAGAAGAATGGATTCTATGACAAATGCGATGCCTATCTGGCAAAAGTGGGATTAAAGAGAGAAGACGTCATTCGTCCCTTTGATAAGCCTTTCGGTACAGACGGAAGCATTGCCGTTCTTTACGGAAACCTGTGTCCTGACGGAGCAGTGGTGAAACACACAGTTGTTCCAAAAGAAATGTTTGAGGCGACCTTAAAGGCCCGCCCCTTTGATTGCGAAGAAGACGCTATTCATGCGGTACTGACTCATGAAATTAAACCGGGGGACGCTGTGATTATCCGCTATGAGGGACCGAAAGGAAGCGGAATGCCGGAAATGTTCTATACCACAGAAGCGATTGCTTCTGACGGAGAATTGGGAGCTTCTATTGCACTTTTGACAGACGGAAGATTTTCCGGCGCATCCAAGGGCCCGGCTATTGGACATATTTCTCCGGAAGCAGCCCAGGGCGGCCCGATTGCTCTGGTAGAAGAGGGCGATTTGATTGAGGTGAATATTCCAAACCGTGTACTCCGTATTGTGGGAATTGCAGGAGAAAAGAAGACAGAAGAAGAAATCCAGGAAATTTTAAAAGAACGTAAGAAAAACTGGACACCGAAGCCATTAAAATATGACAAAGGTGTATTGAAAATATTCTCAGAACATGCAGTTTCTCCTATGAAAGGCGGGTACATGAAATAATGAATCTGTTCGATATTACAGGGAAAAAAGCCATTGTCACAGGAGGAACCAGAGGACTTGGCTATGGTATGGCAGAGGGCTTTCTGGAAGCCGGCTGTGAGGTGGCTATTGTAGGAACTTCAGATAAAGTGTATGAGGTGGCAGAAGACTTCCAAAAAAGAGGTTTTTCCTGCTACGGCGTAAAAGGAAACCTGGGAGAGCGGGAAGATGTTTATCGGGTATTCCGGGAATGTGTCGAAAAGCTGGGCGGTGATTTGGATATTTTGCTGACGGCTCACGGCATACAGAGAAGACACAGCGCAGAAGAGTTTCCCATGGAAGAGTGGGATGAGGTGATTGGTGTGAATCTGACTTCCGTTTTTATTCTGTGTCAGGAAGCAGGGAAACTTATGCTGAAAAAGGGATATGGCAAGATTATCACCATTGCTTCTATGAATTCGTTTTTTGGAGGGCAGACCATTCCGGCCTATGCAGCAGCAAAAGGCGGCGTGGCGCAGCTGACCAAAGAGCTGACCAATGACTGGCTGGCCAGAGGGGTGAATGTCAATGCCATTGCCCCTGGCTATATGGCAACCGAGATGAACAAAGCTCTGTTAGACCCTGAAAATCCCAGATTTGCTTCTATTTCAGAGAGAATCCCGGCACATCGCTGGGGAACCGGAGAGGATATGAAGGGGACAGCTATTTTCCTGGCCTCTCATGCCAGCGACTATGTAAGCGGCGCTGTGATTCCGGTGGATGGCGGATATCTGGTGAAGTAAGATACATGGATACCTGTATAAAGGAGCGGATAAGTATGAATAAAAAACAGAAAAGTGCACCCCAGCGGCTTTTATGGGCGCAGTTTGATGCCTTGCAGATGGGCTCCGGCTGGGACGAAGAGGATATTCAAAAACCTCAGATATTGTTGGAGGATGTCTTTGGAGACAGTCATCCCGGCAGTGTTCATCTGGCAGGGCTTATGGAACAGGCCAAATACGGAGTCTTTGAAAAAGGTGGATTTCCCGCTCAGTACCACACCACGGATATCTGTGACGGCTGTGCCCAGGGACATGACGGTATGAATTATATTCTGGCTTCCAGGGAAGCTATCTGTGATATGATAGAGGTGCATGGCAGTGTGTATCCTTGGGACGGAATGATTTTGTCTGCCTCCTGTGACAAGTCCATTCCTGCCCAGTTAAAGGCGGCTGCCCGTCTGGATATTCCTGCTATTTTTGTACCTGGCGGCAGTATGCGCCCCGGACCTGATATGACAACTTCCTTAGTGGCAGGGGATATTTCCCTGCGTCAAAAGAGAAAAGATGCCATTACGCCAGAGGAAATCCGGGATTATAAGAAAACAGGATGTCCTTCCTGTGGAGCCTGCACGTTTCTGGGAACAGCCAGTACTATGCAGTGTATGGCTGAGGCATTGGGACTGGCGCTTCCCGGTTCAGCGCTTATGCCGGCTACCATGCGGGATATTCTGGCCTGTGCCAGAAAAGCAGGACGCCAGATTATGAAATTAGTAGAAAAAGATATAAAAGTCAGTGATATTCTCACAAAAGAAGCACTGGAGAACGCCATTGTGGTACACAGCGCCATTGGGGGTTCTACCAATGCCACTCTGCACTTGCCTGCTATTGCAAGAGAATTGGGAATTTATCTGGAACCGGAGCTTTTCGATGAAATCAACCATAGGGTTCCTCATTTGGGAAATATTACTCCAAGTGGAGAGCATTTAACCGAAGCCTTCTGGTTTGCAGGAGGCATTCCTATGGTGGAACTGGAACTGAGAGATATGCTGCATTTGGATGTGATGACCGTAACCGGAAAAACGCTGGGAGAAAATCTGGAAGAGATTCAAAAGGAGGGCTTTTTTGAACGCAATATCGGTTATCTGCACAATTATGGTTTGCACAGAGAGCAAGTTATTTTCCCGGTGGAAAAAGCAGAAGAAAAAGGTTCTGTGGCTGTTTTACGGGGAAATCTGGCGCCAGACGGGGCAGTTATCAAATATTCTGCCTGCACGCAGGAAATGCGGGAACGCAAAGGACCGGCAAAAGTGTATAACAGCGAGGAGGAAGCTTATCAGGCCGTGGTAGAGGGCAGGGTAAATCCCGGAGATATGCTGGTTATCCGTTATGAAGGCCCAAGAGGAAGCGGAATGCCGGAAATGTTGATGACAACAGAGGCCATTGTCTGCGATGAACGGCTCAATGGTTCCGTGGCCTTGATTACAGACGGGCGTTTTTCCGGTGCTACCAGAGGAGCGGCTATTGGACATGTATCTCCGGAAGCAGCAGCAGGAGGCCCGCTGGCTTTTATTGAAACGGGTGACATTTTGAAGTACAGTGTGGAAAAACGTTATCTGAACGTTGTGGGAATCCAGGGACAGGAATTACCCGAGGAAGAGATTCAGAAAATTTTGAAGGAACGAAGCCAGGCAGGTATTATCCCCCGTCCTAAACGGAAAGGGCTGTTTGGACGTTATACCAGACATGCACTTTCCGCCATGGAGGGGGCAGGATACGAAGAGTAGGGAGGAACATTATGAAGGCAAAATGGATTACACCGGTAGTGACAGCCCTGGACCAAAAGGGGCATATAGATATCGAAGCAAATAAAAGGATTTATGATTTTCTCATAGACGGCGGTATGGACGGTATCTTGCTGTTTGGCAGTATCGGAGAGTTTTTTGCACTTTCCCTGGAAGAAAAGAAAATCATGATTCGGGAGGCTGTAAAACACATTCGTCATAGAGTCACACTTTATGTGGGAACCTGTCATATGGAATTTGAGACCTGTGTGGAATTGTCTAATTATGCCATAGAGCAGGGAGCTGACGGCGTGATGGTGATTTCTCCCTACTATTTCAATCTGCCGGACAGTGCGATTCTGCATTTCTATGATACATTGGCAGAGCAGGTGAAGGGATCTGTACTTTTGTACAATTTTCCGGACCGTACAGGGCACGACCTTTCCCCGGAACTGATATACCGGCTGGTGTCTGAACATGAAAATATTGTGGGCATTAAAGATACGGTGGCCACTATGGGGCATACCAGAGCTATTATTCAGAAGGTGAAAAAAGAGTTTCCCAATTTTATGGTGTATTCTGGATTTGACGAGTTTTTCGGACACAACGTACTTTCCGGAGGAGACGGTTGTGTGGCTGGTCTGTCTAATTTTGCTCCGGAAGTAGCTTCCGCTTATGCCAATGCAGCCAGAAATGATGATTTGGAGAAAATGGCACAGTGTCAGCAGAAAATTGACAGCCTGATGGCTATTTATGATGTGGCACCGCAGTTTATTCCTACCATTAAAAAGGCCATGGCAGTGCGCGGTATTCAGATGGAACCGGTGTGCGCCCAGCCCCTTTTGCCGGCTACAGAGGAAGAGACCGGCAAAATCCGGGAAATTTTAAAACATGCAGGATTGAAGGAATAGAAAAACTCCCCGCAAGACGGAAATGCTGTCTTTGCGGGGAGTTGTGCTTTTAAGAATTTTCTTTTTCCGGGTGTTCCAGCTCATCAATAGCCAGGCGGAAACCGTTCTGTGCAGCTTTCATGCGCCAGAAATCCGCTTTTTCAACGTCTTTTTCTACCCCTTCACCATAGCGGTAGAGGACAGAAAGGTTATACTGGGCTGCCGGAATATTGCCGTTTGCGGCTTTTTCAAAAAGCTGAAAGGCTTTTGCTGGTTCATAGGGAATGGTTTCTCCTGAGAGAAACTGTGCGCCCATGCAGCACATAGCCCGGAAATCTCCCTGGGCGGCAGCTTTTTTATACCAGTCAAAGGCCTTGGAAATATCGGGTTTTGTGCCAATCCCCTCTTCGTAACAGCGTCCCATGTTGTACTGGGCATTCATGTTTCCGCTCTTTGCAGCCTGGTTCATGTAGAAAAGGGCTTTTTTGTCATCTTTTTCCACACCCCTGCCCTGGGCATAGAGAAGCGCCAGATGCATAGCGGCCTCTATATGGTCTTTTTTTGCTGCTTTTTCATACCACTGTGCTGCCTGAGCATAGTCCACAGAAGTACGAATACCGTTTTCATAATAATAGCCCACACCGTAAATAAAATCCCGCTGTCCGTTTTCTGCGAGGATTTTCAATTCTTCTACGGTGAGATTTAAATTTTTCATATCCATAGGTGTGTTCTCCATTTGTCTGTGTTTTGTAAAATAATATTCATTATACCACAAAGCAGCGGCCAGGGGAACCTGTTACCGTCTCCGGAAGGACAAAATTATGAAAATCCCTTTACAATAAGAAAACAGCCTTATATAATAGAAAACGGACGAAAATTGTTAATATTTGGCTGAGCCAAAGAACAATTTCATGACATAGAACGGAGGGAAAAACCATGCTTGAATTAAAGGACGTGTCCTTTCGTGTTCCGGAGGATTCCAAAGAGGAAGAAAAGGGAATTCTGGAGCATGTAAGTTTCACCCTGGAGGACAATAAATTTGTTGCCATTACAGGACCAAACGGCGGAGGAAAATCCACGCTGGCAAAAATTATCGCAGGAATTGAAAAGCCCACAGAGGGACGCATTTTCTTTGACGGGGAGGATATTACAGACTGGAGTATTACCGAAAGGGCCAGGCACGGTATCAGTTATGCTTTCCAGCAGCCGGTGCGTTTTAAGGGAGTAACGGTCTTTGATTTAATTAATCTGGCGGCAGGAAAGGACATTTCCCTGTCCGGCGCCTGTCAGTATCTTTCCGAAGTGGGGCTGTGTGCCAAAGATTACATTAACCGGGAAGTAAACAGCAGTCTTTCCGGCGGTGAGATGAAGCGTATTGAAATTGCTACGGTGATGGCAAGAGGAACCAGGCTGTCTGTTTTTGATGAACCGGAGGCTGGTATTGATTTGTGGAGTTTTCAGAACCTGATTCATGTGTTTGAAAATATGCATAAACAGCAAAGCGGCTCCATTCTGATTATTTCTCACCAGGAGAGAATTTTAAATACAGCAGATGAAATTCTGGTCATTGCAGACGGGAAACTGGTACGCAGAGGAAGCAAGGATGAAGTGCTTCCGGCATTATTAAGCGCAGCAGAGACAGATACGGGCTGCAGTATCTGGCAGAAGGGAGTGCAGAACTAATGGATACCATACAAAAAGAACTTTTAGAGGCAGTGTCAGGGCTGCATGAAATCCCTGTAGGTGCATATAATATCCGGACCAACGGCAAGACGGAAGCCAGAAACAGCACGGAGCATATTGAAATTATCCCCAGAGAGAGCGGAGACGGTATTGTCATTAAAATCAAGCCGGGAACAAAAAACGAGAGTCTTCACATTCCCGTGGTTTTAAGCCAGGCAGGTTTAAAAGAAACAGTGTACAATGATTTTTATATTGGAGATGACTGTGATGTTACCATTATTGCAGGCTGCGGTATCCACTGCGGAACTGATGATTCCAGCCAGCATGACGGTATCCACAGCTTTTTTATCGGGAAAAATTCCAAGGTGAAATATGTGGAGAAGCATTATGGCAGCGGAGACGGCAAAGGACAGCGTATTATGAATCCGGAGACCATTGTGGAAATCGGAGAAAACAGTTATATGGAAATGGATACTGCCCAGATAAAAGGTGTGGATTCCACGATTCGCAAGACAACAGCAAAATTGGGAGCACATGCCAGCATGAAAGTCATGGAAAGACTGATGACGCATGGAACGCAGAAAGCGGAAAGCCGTTTTATCGTGGATTTAAACGGAGAGGATTCCGGAGCCAACATTATTTCCCGTTCCGTGGCAAAGGATGAATCCCATCAGCTTTTCCAGTCCGTGTTAAACGGAAATGCAAAGTGCAGCGGACATACGGAGTGCGATGCGATTATTGTGGGCAATGCAAAAATCAGTTCTATTCCGGAAATCACAGCAAACAACTCAGACGCGGCGTTGATTCATGAGGCTGCCATCGGCAAAATTGCAGGGGAACAAATTGTGAAACTGATGACACTGGGACTGACAGAAGAAGAGGCGGAAGAACAGATTATCAGCGGATTCCTGAAATAAAAACTGGAAATAATAGACGCTTTCTTGTCTGATTTGTGGTAAAATAGAGATAACTATTAATTGGGAATGGAATGAGGGTATTTCTATGATTTATAACAATGTAAGACATGAATGTAACCTTTATAATTTCTTTTTTGCGCCGAGGGGAAACCGCAGGGTTATGGAGTTGGGCATGAAGATTACCCAGATGTATTTGAATCCATTTGACCGGATTATCGGCATTATCGGCGCCAAGGATTCGGGAAAGAGTATGCTCATTAAAGGCATGTTTCCCGGGATTCAGACAGTAGAATCAGATGACGAATACGATATTCTGGACATGCCGCTTCTGAATTCAGAAGATGTAGGTTTTTACACACCCAGAACCTTTCATGTGGATGTGCGTGCAGCTATGAAATATGTGTCTCTGGAGCGGATTGCCGAGGCGGTCCATCATGTGACCAGCCAGCAGAAACGGGTGATTGTAGAGCACTTTGAAATCCTGTATCCGGTGCTAAAAAGAAATGCGGACTTGCTCATTGGAATCGGGGAAGAAGTGATTGTCACAAGACCGTCTCTTTTTGGACCTTTGCCGGGAAACATTGCGGACATTGTTTTTAAGTCTCTGGTTTACCGGAAAATGGCCCACAGCGCGGAGGATTTGTTTGGGTACTGCGTCAGGGATATTGAGCGTCCCCGTTCGACCCGTTCCGGTATTAAGCATGGATTTATGATTAATTATGCAGACAAGCCTGCTTTTGATTTGGAAGAAATCGAGGGGAGAATTCTGGATTTGATTCGCCAGGATTTGCCTATCGTACCTTATGATGAGGAACATATCAAAATCGGGGACGAAATCATCCCCTGTACCGGACCGCTGATGCATGTGGAAAGCACTGGGAAGATTGTAAATTTCTCTCTGGTGAAGGAATTTTACTATGAGTCTAAGTTCCACGAATATGTGGTGGCGGGAACCGTGGGGTATAAGCATGAAGTGACAGAGAATGATGAAGAACTGAATAATATTGAAATTTAGTCAGATTTCGGATGAAAGAGAAGTGAACACAACATGAATGGTTGTATAGCTTCTCTTTTTTTCGTTGTATTTAAAGGAGGTTTCGGCATTCTATATAAGAATATGTACAGAAAAGAGGGGTAAAACGTAATAAATGAAAAAAATTAATTATTTTGTAAAAAACAGATGAAAAATACATAGAAATGTTGTATTATATAAAAAGATTATAAAGAGATTATAAACAAGGAGCCCTCCCCGAAATCTTTCGGGGGGGGTAAAATTTGTTTTATGGGGAAGAATATATTAATTTTGGCAACAACCGGTGGTTTTTTGGACAAGTTTGAAATGGAAAATGTAAGAATTTTACAATCTATGGGGTATAAAGTTCATTATGCCTCCAACACCTATGATATGCACTATCTTTTTGATGAAAAAGAGGTGACAGAAAAAGGTGTTCAGCTTCACCATGTTGATATTGCCAGGTCACCTTATATGCTGCAGAACAATTGGAAAGCATTTCAACAGTTAATTGAAATTGTAGATACATACCATATTCAGGCGATACATTGCCATACGCCGGTAGGCGGAGTTCTGGGCAGACTTGTAGGGAGATATTATAAGAAAAGAAAGCTCAGAGTTATTTATACAGCACATGGCTTCCACTTTTTCAAGGGGGCACCGCTGATAAATAACTCTATTTATCATGCAGTGGAAAAACTGTTAGCCCCATATACAGATGTACTGGTTGTGATTAATCAGGAAGATTATCAAAGCGCGCGGAGGATGCGTCTGAAACGGGGCGGGAAAGTTTATAAAATTCCCGGTGTAGGGCTGGATACGGAGAAATTCAAACCATTATCTCAGGAGGAGCGTGAGAAGAAGAGAAAAGAACTGGGAATCGGAACAGAGGATTTCTTTTTGGTATCTGTAGGAGAATTGAACGAAAATAAAAATCAGGAAGTGGTTCTGAAAGCTTTGCTCAGAATGAGATGGCGGAGGAAGAAATTGAAAAATATCCGGTACGGGATTTGCGGGGATGGATTCTATGAAAACAGAATCCGGGAAGATATTCGCCGATGGCATCTGAAAGATACGGCCATCATGTATGGGTATTGCAGAAATGTACAGGAAATTCTGGGCTGTGCCGATGCATCGGTTTTTCCATCAAAAAGAGAAGGGCTTGGAATGGCAGGTCTGGAATCCTTAGCCATGGGGGTCCCTGTGCTGGCTTCTGATAATCGGGGAACAAGGGAATATATGCGTCACGGAGAAAATGGTTATGTTTATTCCTGGAATGATGTGGGCGGTTTTTGCGAAGGTATAGAACGGCTTAGAGACAGAACTGCGGAAGAAAAAGTACAGATGAAACAGAAGTGTATTGATTCTGTGGAGTCGTTTCAGTGTAAATACACGAATGCAATTATGAGGGAAGTATACGAAAATATTGACAGGAAGTTGCGTTAAAAATGAAGAAGAAAAAAATAGAAATCAGTGTTATTATGGGAGTTTACAATCCCAAAAGTCGAGCACAGCTTCAACAGGCTGTACGTTCTGTCATAAATCAGACATTTCAGGAATGGGAAATGTTGATTTGTGATGACGGTTCTGACAAATCTTACATACCCATAATCGAAGAAACGTCAAAACTGGATGAAAGAATTATTTTGATTCGCAATGAGAAAAACCAGGGCCTGGCCCATGCGCTTAACGAGTGCCTGAAACGAGCGAGAGGAAGATACATTGCCAGAATGGATGACGATGATATTTCCATGCCGGACAGGTTAGAAAAGTTATATGGTTTTTTGGAAAGCCACAAAGAATACCAGTGGGCAGGTTCTAATTCTGAACTGATAGATGAAAATGGTGTCTGGGGTGTTGAAAGAATGCAGGAAATCCCATGCAAAGAGGATTTTCTTCTCTATTCTCCGTACATACATCCTTCCGTAGTGTTTCGGAAAAGTATTCTGAAACGTTTAAATGGATATAAGGTAGCTGCAGAGACCATGCGTTGTGAAGATTATGAGTTGTTTATGCGACTTCATGAGCGGGGGTATAAAGGATATAATCTGCAGGAAAATCTTTTGAAGTACCGGGAGGACCGGGAAAGTTATAAAAAGAGAAGATACTGTTATCGGGTGAGAGAAGCAAAAGTACGTTATGAAGGCTTTAAGAAGTTGGGAATCTTGAAACTTCATACGGCGCCATATGTGGTAAAACCCCTAATAGCAGGGCTGGTATCACCAAATTTTGTGAAATATATGAAGAGAAGTGTGAGAAGAGTAACTTATGCAAAAGGAAAGAGAACAAGAGAGACTGGTTGAATATAGAAAGATTCTGAGAAAGAATCATACCGTTTATGAACAAGTACAGAATTGTCACGCAGAAACTTTGCTGGATTCCAGAATCGAAAGTGTACTGGGCCCTGCATTAAACAGCTTTGTCCTGTGGGTGTTAAAAGAGGCAGAAAGAAAGCAGATAAAGAGACTGTATTTCCTGGCCAGAGATGGATATTTTATGTATCGATGCGCTCTTCTTTATTGCCGTAGATGGAATTTACCAATCGAGTGCCGCTATTTGAGCTGTTCCAGATATTCTATTCGGATTCCTATCTTTCATATGAATATGGAAGACGCTTTGGACTATATCTGCAGGGGCGGCATTGATGTAACTCTGGACAAAATCTTAAACCGAGGCGGCCTGAATGAAAAAGAAAAAGAAAGAGTGCTGCAAGAGGCATTTAGAAATCGAAGTGCCCGGGAAATCATTCCCTACGCAGAATTGTCCGCTGTCAGAGAAAGATTAAAAAGCTGTGTTTTCTTTATGGAATGTGTATATGAACGATCATGTAAGGCGTATCCTTCTCTGAAAGGGTATTTGCAGCAGGAAGGCCTTCTGGACAAGGGGAAATCTGCTTTGGTAGACAGCGGTTGGGTTGGCTCTATGCAGAAGACTTTAAATATGGTTTTGAAAAATCTGGGAAGGAAAGAGAGACTGACAGGGTACTACTGGGGACTTTATGAATTACCGGCAGATGTGCAGAGAAATGATTATTTTTGCTATTATTTTAGTCCGGAGAAAGGATTGCGGGAAAAAGTTTTTTTCAGTAATTGTCTGTTTGAGACACTTTTCAGTGCGCCTCATGGTATGACTATGGGATATGAGAAAATAGAAGAGGGTTATGTGCCCTGTTATGCTGAAATATTACCGGACCGAAAAGAATTTATGGGAAAATTGGAAAAAGGTCTTTTGAAATTTGCAGAAAGCACTATAGAGCAGATAAAAAATATAGAAGAAATAGATTGTGAAGAGTATCGAAAAGCAGTGATGCAAATTTTAAAACTTTTTATGGGAAAACCCACACGGGCGGAGAGTGAATTGTTCGGCGGCCTAGAGTTTTCCGATGATGTTCTGGATGATGAGAGACAGCAGGTAGCTGCAAAAATGAGTGAAAAGGAATTGAGGGGAAATCATGTGTGGAACAAGGCTCTGGTGATGTTGGGAATACGAAAGGCTTATGTGAAAGAAAGTGCCTGGTATGAAGGCAGTGTGGCCAGGCATGGAAAAAGTGAGAGGTATCATCTAGTGATGTACAGGCTTTATAAATATCTTCTTTATATGAGGAAGAATTACTATTATTTGAGGAATAAGGAGAATAAAAATGACAAAGAAGCATAAGAGGGAGCAGAGGAAACAGTATCTGTTCGTGATTCATGAGTTGGTCTCAAGAGAAACGAAAAGAAAATATGCCCGTTCAAAATTGGGGATTTTGTGGAGTGTTTTGAATCCGCTGCTGTCCATGGCTGTACTCTCTATGATATTTTCTACGATATTTAAGAGAAGTATTGAAAATTATCCCATTTATTATTTGACGGGATTCATTATCTGGAACATGTTTACCTTATCCACCAATACAGCTATGACAGCATTGGTAGATAACAAACAGCTTTTGATAAAGGTGAAGCTGCCAATGTTGATTTTCCCTATATCCAGAGTATTAACGGCCCTTGTTAATCTGGGATACTCTTTGGTTGCCTACGCGGTTATGTTGGTAGTGTTTCGAGTACAGTTTTCCTGGAAAATGTTGTTTCTCCCTGTAGTTGTATTCTTTCTGCTGTTATTTTCACTGGGGATTTCCTACATACTGTCAGTGGCCTATGTTTTCTTTGGAGATATTAAACACTTGTATTCCGTCATAACAACGCTTTGGATGTATTGCTCGGCTATTTTTTATCCGGTAGATGCTATTGATCCGGTGTTGAAAATGATTGTAGAACATAATCCGGTGTACAATTTTATTGCATGTGCCAGAGACTGCATGATGTATCAGCAGCTTCCTAATATGCTGGAGGGAACACAGCTGGTAGTGTGGGGCATAGGAATGTATCTTGTGGGGATTTTGGTATTTAATAAATTTAAAAATAAAATCATGCAGGTAATCTAAAAGGAAAGAGAAATTATGAAAAATAAAACTATAAAGGAAATGGCAGGTTTGCTGTTGGTTTCTGCTTTAATGTTATGTGTACCCGATACTGTTTGGGCTGCTGCGCAGGCGGCTTTTGGTTCTGAGAGCTATAGCCCGCAGGCGGGGGAAAGTTTTCCTATGGGGATTTATATTAATGCAGACGAGGTTGTCAGCAGCGGTCATACAGAAGTGAAGTATGACCCGGAAATGCTGGAATATGTGACAGGAGGAGAATTGGTAGAAGAAGGTCTGGTGCGTCTGACCTATGAAAACGTAGTAGGGAATCAGGCAAGGCAGGATATACAGTTTTTGCCAAAAGCAGGCGGTCGGACAGAAGTAGAGATTGTAAGCGCCCAGGCAACAGGAATCCAAGGAAACGAAGTGCAGATTACCAATATGCAGAAAGTTCCGGTACAGTTGCCGGTTACAGATACCTGCAGAATAAGTAAACTAACGGTGAATGGTACATCCGTGGATATAGGAAAACTGGAACAGAACCAGGCACAAATAGAAGTAAGTGGTGAAGTTGAAACAGCAGATATCCAGGCAGAGCCTTCTGAGGGAAGCGTAGTAACTGTAGAAGACGCTGCTTTGAAAGAAGGAGAAAACACCATAAAAATCAGGGTGGAGGATCAACAAGGCAATAAGGCCTTCTATCAGCTTGTGGTTACAAGACAAAAACTCCAAGCGGCACAAGAGCAGGAAGAAACAGATACTACTCCTGTACAAAAAAAAGAACAGGATAGTACTAAAGGTGATCAGAGCTTAAGAAACGGATTGTTTCTTATAGGCGGCATTTTTATTCTGTTGGAAGTAGTCATCTGCATAATTTTGGGAATCCGTATTCATCAGAAAAAGAAAAGAAGACGGAGAAGAAGAGCCCAACAATTAAAGAAAAAGCAGATGCAGAAAAAAGCAGAAGAAATTCAGGCTGCTCAGGATAGAGCTATGGAAGCTGCTATTACAGAAATCATAGAAGAGAAGAAGCAGCAGGCAGAAGACCAGGAAGACTACGAAATAAAAGTAGAAAATGTTACTATGACCTTCCGCATTATTCAGAATGCACCTTCCAGTGTAAAAGAATATATGATTCAAAAGATGAAAAAAGAAACAAAATACAGAGACTTTTCAGCTTTGAAAGATGTTAGTTTTAATGTAAAAAAAGGCGAGGTTGTAGGAATCATTGGAACCAATGGTTCAGGAAAAAGTACCATTTTGAAAATTATTTCAGGAGCCTTACGACCTACCTCCGGCAGAGTTAAGGTAGACAGACAGAAGATTCAGCTTTTAACTTTAGGAACAGGCTTTGATTTTGAATTGACCGGAAAAGAAAATGTGTATTTAAATGGCGCTATTATCGGTTATACGAAAGAATATATAGATGAAAAATACGATGAAATCGTCAAATTCGCAGAACTGGAAGGGTTCATGGATGAGAAAGTGAAGAATTATTCTTCTGGTATGGTTTCTCGCCTTGGATTTGCCATTGCCACTATGAGAGATACACCGGAAATCCTGATTCTGGATGAAGTGCTAAGTGTAGGAGATATGTTCTTCCGCAAGAAAAGTGAGGCAAGAATCAAGGAGATGATTCACGGAGGTTCTACAGTTCTGATTGTTTCTCATTCCATGGATGTGATTAAGAAGAACTGTGACAAAGTTGTGTGGATTGAAAAGGGTGATTTGAAGATGGTGGGTACACCGAAGGAAGTGTGTCCGGCATATGAGAAACAGAATGGGTAAGAAAAGATGAACAGGCAAATAGTTGATAAGGTATATGGAGCCTTTGTAAATCAAGTGCCAGGAATTCGTGAACGCTATAAGCAAAAGCGAAATCAAACAAGAGGTTTAGGACGGATAAATGCATGGATTTACCTTTTATATTTAAATGTGGCATACCATATATTCAGGAGAAAGAAACTGGGGATTATTGAAAAATATCCTTATTACGAATCAAAAAAACTATATAGTGAGGGCAGTGAATCCTCTTTGTCAAAAAGAGAGGCACCGAAAACCTTTGCAAAAGACTTGGCAACTTATGATGTGGTTTCCTTTGATGTCTTTGATACTTTAATTTTCCGTCCTTTTTCCAGCCCGGCAGATTTATTTTTCTTATTGGGAGATGCTTTGGAATATATGGATTTTAAGAGAATCCGACAGGAAATGGAGTGGAAAGCCAGAGAAAAAAAGTACAAGCAGGAAAAGCATTACGAAGTTAATCTGGACGAAATTTATACCTTGCTTTCAGAAGAAACCGGAATCGCTAAAGAAAAAGGGATGGCACTGGAAATAGAGCTGGAAGAAAAGTTCTGTTTTGCAAATCCCTACATGATGAAAGTGATAAAAGAACTGAGAAAACAGAAAAAAAGAATTATTATTACTTCTGATATGTATTTGAACACAGAGCAAATAAAAAAGCTGCTATTGAAATGTGGATATGATGAATTCGATGCCTATTATGTATCTTGTGACATAGGAAAATCTAAGAGCAGTGGTAACCTGTATGACGAAGTAAGGCACAGAGAAGAAAATCTACAGGGAAAAAGATTAACCTTTGTGCATACAGGAGATAATTTTGTGGCAGATATTGAACATGCGAAAAAGCATGAGTTTTCTCCAAGACATTATGTCAATGTAAATGCAGCAGGAGAACAATACAGGGCAGAGGACATGTCGGCGATTACAGGAAGTCTGTATAGAGGGATTGTGAATGCTCATATTCATAATGGATTAAAAGAATATTCCAGAGAGTATGAATATGGGTATATCTACGGTGGATTGTTTGCCACCGGCTATTGCCAGTTTATCCATGAGTATGTAAAACAGCACAAAGTAGACAAGATTTTGTTTCTTGCAAGAGATGGATACGTGCTGAAAAAGGCCTATGAAATCCTCTACCCGGAAGAGGTAGATAAATGTAGGTATGTGTATTGGTCACGTCTGGCTGCTACTAAAATGTCAGCAGGATATTTTAAATATGATTACTTCCGGAGATTTTTATATCATAAAGTGAATCAGAATTATATACTAAAAGACATTGTAAAATCGATGGAATTGGATGATATGCTGGAAGAACTGTGTAAAGAGTCCGGATATACAGAAAATACGATTTTAACAGATAAAAATGTGGATTCTGTAAAAAGCTTTTTCATGAAATACTGGGACAAGGTATTAAAACATTATGAGGAACAGTTAGAAGCCGGAAAACAGTACTTTAAGGAAATTCTCCAGGGGAGTAATACTGCGGTAGCTGTAGACATTGGCTGGGCAGGAAGCGGGGCAATCACCTTGAATCATATTGTAAATGAGATATGGGAAATGAATTGTCCCATTACGGGCATTATTGCAGGAACAAATACCTGCCATAACGCAGAACCAGATGCCAGTGAGACCTTTTTGCAAAGTGGAAAACTGGTAAGTTATCTATATTCTCAGCGAGAAAATAGAGATATCTGGAAGTTCCATGATCCAGGAAAGAACCATAACCTGTATTGGGAAATGTTGCTGGATGCGCCGCATGGAAGCTTAAAAGGGTTTTATTTGGATGAGAGTGGGAAATGGGAGTGTAGGTTGAAAAAAGAAGATGGTAATATGAATAATATTATAGAGGTACAAAGAGGAATATTAAGCTTTCTTAATGAATATAGAAAAATTCAAAATGTAGTAGGAGACAGTTTATTAGTTTCTGGAAGAGATGCGTATGCTGCAATGGTTATTACACAGGAATATGGAAATGTATTATTTATGGATGGTATTTCGCAATTAATGGACAGAAGTAATATGGAGTAAAACAACTTAATTGGTAGGAGGAAATTTGATTGTGTATCAGTTGAAAGAATATGTATATAATAGGTTGGTTGATTATAATGCTGAGGTGAAGAGATTGTATGAAGGGTATATAATTGCTAATCCGGAGTATCACGAAAAACATCATATAGAATCATATAGATATTTGTTGAAATTAAGAAAATATTTTAATCTAGGAATGCAGGGAGCATTACCACTTCCGCCAGTAGGTGAAAATAGAATGAAGCAGGAAACGCAGAATAACACAACAACTGTATTAATGAGTGAAAATAATAAAGATAATCAAAGAATAGTAGTTGAAGATTCAGATTACGAATTGATAAAAAAATCACTTTATTTTGATGCAAAGTGGTATTTGAAAAAATATAAAGATGTTGATCAAAAAGGAATAGATCCAGTAGAACATTACTTAACGGTAGGATGGAGAGAATTTCGGCGTCCAGGACCTTCTTTTAGTACATTACTCTATTTAAATAGATATGCAGATGTTAGTAAAGCAGGTATAAATCCTTTAGTACATTATGAAAGAATCGGAAAAGTGGAAAAGAGATTATCTTCATATAAAGGGTTGTATAATACAATTTCTAAAGAAATTGGTATTATTGAAAAATCAAAATTGTTTGATTCCGTATGGTATCAGAACAAATATTTAAAAGATGATGTTAGCTGTGAAAAGCCATCTGTGCATTATTTTTGTATAGGTTGTTATTGGGGATATGATCCTAGTGCTGCCTTTTCAAGCAAACTATATAAAACTGAATTTCCAGATTTAAAAAATGTACCTTATTTATTACATTATGAAACTTATAGTAAAAGTCATGGTAAAGGTTTTTTCAATTTGTCTGCAGGATACTATGAGAATAAAAGTTTATTTTTAAAAGTGATGGAGACAACGTTAGCAGCAACATTGAAGATGATGTCAGAGCCAGAGAGAACGAAAGTACTATTAATTTCGCATACATTAAATTTGACAGGGGCTCCAAGAGTTCTTTTTGAGATGGCACTAGTTTTGAAAAAACAAAACTTCTTTCCTGTTATTATGACAATCAATGAAGGACCGTTGATTAATGAGATTGAGAAAGCAGATATTCCAGTAGTCATATCACGTAATTATGAAAAAACGGAATTATTTCAAAATATCAATCAATTTGCACAAAATTTTGAGTTTATGGTTTTTAGTACAGTAGAAGCACTGAAATTTGCACATGTTTTTCAGAATACTCGAGCATATAAGATTGCGTGGGTGCATGAAGGCAATGAGACGCTTAGACATGTTTCTGAAAAACAAAAAAAGCGAATTAATTTAATGGATGAAATTTATACAGGAAGTAATTATTGCAATGAATTTTTTGCTCCATATATTGAAGAGGGGAAAAAAATGAGTGTTTTATACTATGGAGTTGATGATGAGGATTTTCAAAATGTCGAAACAAAACAGGAGAAAAGTATTAATGAAAAGATAAGGTTTATTATAGCAGGGACTATAGGCTATAGAAAAGGACATCATATATTAGCAGAAGTGATTTCTGATTTACCTATGGAAATATCAAAGAAAGTTGAATGGTGGATTGTAGGATCTATAATTGATCAGAATGTAGGAGAAGATATATATAAATTGGCGGAAGAACACAGTGAAATTAAACTTTTTGGACAAGTAGAAAATGAAAGATTGATTGAACTTATTAGTGCAGCAGACGTATTGCTATGCCCGTCAATTGATGATCCGTTACCGGTAGTCGTTACCGATGCATTAATTCTCAGCAAACCAGTAGTTGTCACAAATATGGTGGGAACATCTCACTTTATTAGAGACGGATATAATGGATTTGTTATTGAAAGTGGTTCAGTAAATGCGCTGAAAGAGGTTGTGAATAAAATTGTAAGAGAAAAACTCGATTTAAATGAAATAGGGAAGAATGGAAGAAGTATCTATGAAGAAAATCTATCATATGTTGCGTTTGAAAAGAATGTGTTGCGGATTTTTGACAGAATTAAAGTTAAGCAACCAAAACCGCAACAGTGTAGAACAATTACAAATAAGGTAGAGTTTTTAGATGTACAGATAACGTCTGATTGCTATCAATTTATGTTTTCTTGTGATATAAATAATAAACTTTGTATATTAAATGAAGGAGTAGTTTATACAGAGAAAAATATAAATAGGAGAAACCTAGAGTGCTTGGATACATATTTGTTACAAGAATATAAAAGAGTAGCTGTCATTGAGGTAGAAAAAACGTGTTTACTTGGTAGTAGATTGATGATTGCCAGCCAAGTAATGGATACAATCGAAGTAGCAGTTGGGGATTATACATGGATAAGTCTGAATCATTTAGCTCAAAAAGATTTTTGTATATGGTTTAATGAAAACGTATTAAGTTTTATTACAAAAAAAGAGTACTATCATAAAGTGATTAATAATCCAATTATTCCTGAAAGTGAGAAAAAGATTATTCGACAAGCGGCAGCTATAAAGGAATATAAGTATAATTTATACTGTGAAACAAGAGATAATATGAATGATAATGCATACTCACTTTTTTTATATGATTTGAAATTTAATAAAAATGCATATTTCTTAACCACAAAAAGTAATTTTGACAAAGAAAAGAATGCTGATATCAAAGAACATTTGTTGGTTTTAAATACACCAGAAGCAAAAAAATATATGATGTATGCAAAACGTATTGTTTGTTCTTGGTATGCACCTCCTTTATATGGGTACAAAAAAATGTTACATTTATATCCTTTTTTAAATTTAAATTATATTTTTGTACCACATGGAATTTCTTATGATAAAGACTCTTATTATTTAAACAGAATTGTGTGGGGAAAATATACCGAAACAATTTGCTGTTCAGATTTAGAAAAGGATTATTTTGAAGAGTGTAACGGTTATAGAAATGTGAAAGTCTTAGGATATCCAAGAATGGATAAATGGGTGACTCATAATTGTGAATCTAATGAGATATTAGTTTTTCCGTCTTGGAGAGATGAGGTGGATGAAAAATATATTGACACTATTTTGGAAGTTTGCAAAACCATTAGAGAATGTAAACCAGAAATGAAAGTAATTTATTTAGCACATCCATCTATTGAAAAGAAAGATTATATAAATATAAAGAGAAGGCTATTGAAAATTTCAGATGAGATTGTAATAGGTTCTTGTGATGAACGAGAAATTTTTAACAAATATTTTTCGGAGGCTAAATATTTACTGACAGACTATAGTTCAGTTGCATATGACTTTGCTTATAGAAATGGTATTGCTATGTATTATGAACCCTTTATAGATAAAAATGTTCATTATCATACAAATGATTTATTTGAAAAACATAATTGTGGAATTCGTTGTTGGTGTATGAATGATGTCCTTCAAGTTATAAACGGAAATTTTGATGGCGAAATGTTGCAAGGTAGGGTGAATAGTTTTTTTAAATATCAAGACGGAAATAATACACAGAGAGTATATGATGAAATTTTAAAGAATGCATAGAAGGTGGTGCAAAAATGGAGAAAATATTAGTAATAGGTGGAAATGGATTTATTGGAAAAAATTTAGTTGATTATTTAGTAAAGCTTGGGTACGAAGTGGGAGTATATGATTTGTCTTATTCGGAAAGAAAGGATATAAAATCTTACAAAGGTGATATATTAAACGATAAGCAGTTAGAAGAAGTTTTGAATGAATATTCAAAAATAGTATATCTGATTTCAGCTATTATGCCGCAAAAATCTATGGATGAACCTACTAGTGCATATTTAACAGATATACCATTATTAATAAAAGTGTTGGAGGTATGCAAAAAAATAGGAGGAAAGCAAATTATTTATTCTTCCTCTGGAGGAACTATTTATGGAGATAATGAAATTGCAAATTCGGAAAGAACATGTGGAAATCCTGACTGTCATTATGGCATATGCAAACAGACATGTGAAAATATTTTGTTGTTATACAACAAAATATTTTCAATGAAGAATATTATTTTGAGAATTTCCAATCCCTATGGTGAATATCAGAATGGTAAAAATGGAGTAGGCGTAATTACTGCAATGACTATAAAAGCATTAAAAGAGGGGAAAATAGATGTGTGGGGAAATGGGGAAAATGTCAGAGATTTTGTTGCTATAGAAGATGTTGTTAAGGGGTTTGTTTCAGCTATTAAGTGGGAGTTTGATGCAAAGTGTATTCCTGTTTTCAATATAGGAAGTGGAGTGCCAACAAAGATAAAAGATATTATTTCTATAATTTGTGATGAAGTTTCAGATATAGATATCAATTATATGCCAGAGCGTCCTTTTGATGTAAAGTGTAATTATTTAGATATAAGTAAAGCACAAAATATACTAGGCTATAGAGTTTCTGATACTGTAGATTCTAGTATTAGAAAACATATTAGGCGTTTAAAGAATGAGAAGACGATATGAAAGCATTAAAAGAAAAAAAAGTATACTCCTTAGCACTTTTAGCGTTAGATAACTATGAATTGCAATATGAGTATTGTAGATTTTATGTTTCTGAAATTTCAAAATGTGTAGATAAAGTTATTTTAATAGGGAAGTTTACACAAAAAAAAGAAGAATATAAATTAAGAAGTAATGTGTTATATTTCAAAACAGAAAAAACTTATGATGTAGAAAAATGGAAGGAATATATTATTTCTAACCGGAAGATGCTCAGTGAATACGAGGAATTATATTTATTAAATAGTTCTGTTTTTGGACCTATTTGTGATTTGAAAGATGTTATTGAAAAAATGAGAGTGAAAAATAGCGATTTTTGGGGAATTACAAATCATGGTCCTATTTATATAGAAGATGCAATAACTCCTTCTTTTATTCAACGATATTTTATGTGCTTTCGAAAATCAGTTTTTAATAATGATTTAGTTGTATTTTTTGAACAACTACCTGTAATTTCTTCTTACACTGAAGCAGATAAATACTTTGAATTTAGATTAACAGAATTTTTAGAAAAAAGAGGATATAAAAGTGCAGTATATTGTCCTACAGATTCTCTAGAAAACAAAAATTTTGAAAACTCTATTTCTCATATATTAGTAAATCTAGACGAATTAATACAGTCATACGGTATGCCATTTATACCAAAAATATTATTTGCATTAGAAAGAAAAAATGAATTAGAATTTAGAGATGGATTACAAAACACAAAAGTTTTAAAATTTATACAGGAATTTACCAAATATGATGTGAATATGATTTTGGATTACTTAATTTCTAATAATAATGTTTACGATAATCTAATCAATTTAAACTTGTATTATAATTGTTCTGAAAAAAGTAAAGGAAGTTATTTTAGGAACTTTTATGTACGCAGTTTGAGGCTCTTTAAAAAAGAAATTTTAGTCATAGCATATTTATATTATATAGATAATGTGGAAGAGAGGCTAAAATATTTAAAGCCTCTTAGCAAAGCAAATATCGATATATTGATAGTAACAGATAGTGTTGAGAAAAAGCTACTAATTAATAAGAAAGCTATGTTTTGTAAAAAAATTATTGTAACTAAAAACAGAGGGCGTGACTGGGCTGCATTGCTAGTGGCAGCAAAGGAATCTGTTTTTGATTATGAGTATTTATGCTTTGTTCATGATAAAAAAAGCGATTATTTAGCATATAAATCTTTAGGGAGTTCTTTCCAAGATTTATTATGGGAGAATATGTTGGCAAGCTTAGATTATGTAGAAAAAGTGATAGAGATTTTTAGAACAAATCCTAAATTGGGCATACTTTTTCCACCTATTTTCAATATGGGAATTTATAATAGCTTTTATGGGGATTATTGGACGATTTGTTATGAAAAAACAATAGAATTATCAAAAAAATTATATATAAATACTAATCTAATTGATAAAGAGAAACCTCCAATTTCAATAGGAAGCTGCTTTTGGTGTCGTACAAAGGCATTAACAGCACTATGGAAATATCCATTTTCTTATGAGGATTTTTGTAAAGAACCAATGCCTGTAGATGGTACATTAAATCATGCACTTGAGAGAATATTGCCATATGTTGCACAAAAAGAAGGCTTTTTATCGGGAATTGTTATGACTTCACACTATAGCAGTTTGTATCATGCGAATTTAGAATATATGTTACAAAGGTTGTTGAAAGAAATTGGGAAAAAGAAAGGATATTTAGGAACTTTTGCTCAAATGTTAGTGCATATAAACGAAGAAAAGAAAATTTGATTTATTAAACTCTAAGTGTGTAGTATGTTTTGAGTGATACGGTGTAACAGTATTTTAGAAGGATGAATCAAAAAAGGAGAAGTAAATATGAAGAAAATTTTAATCTATGGAATTGATGATCTTTGGAGAAATAGATTTAATGCATTAAAGCTACAAGAATATATGGGACGATTAAAAGTTATTGGCTATTCAGGAGGCGGTAAGAAATATTTAGATGAGATAGATGGAATAAAAGTGTATGAACAAAGAGAGATTCTAAAAGTTGATTTCGATTATCTTGTTGTTTTCAATGGTGCTAATTTTTTGAGTATACAAAAAAATTTTAATAATGCAGGGATAGATAAGAAAAAAATTATTGATGGAAAGGTTTTTGATATTCCATTATTTGACTTTGAACGGTATATAAAAATGATTGAAAATCCAATCACAATATTTTCAGATGATTGTTGGGGAGGAGTAGTGTCTCGCTATCTGGGATTAGCACAAAATTCGCCTTTTGTGAATTTACATTTAAGTAAAGGTGACTACTTAAAATTTTTAAAAGACCCTAGGTACTATTTAAATTCGGAACTAAGATGTGGGCAAGAAGGAGATATTTATATATGTAAAATTCCTTATGGAACATTAGGCGAAGGTGAACGGAAAATTACATTAGCATTTAATCATCATATATCTTTTGAGGCAGCAGCAAATGATTGGAATAGAAGAGTAGAACGCGTAAATTGGAACAATATTTTTGTGAAAATGTCAGTAGATAATGCAGATTCAAATATAATTAAAACTTTTGATGCACTTCCATATAGTAGAAAAGTATGTTTTGCACCTAAAAAGATAGAGGATTATCAATCTGCGGTACACTTACCAAGGTATATTCAAAGATGTAAAGTAGATGCTATACATGCAGGAAGTAATACATTTAGTGCATATGTGAGAATGCCTAATGAGTTAGTAAAGCAAATTGATTTGTTAAAAATGCTGAATGGCGAGGCGGATTTCAGAAGAAATTAGATTGAATGCGAATAGGAAATTCAGGGGAATTTTAGTTGGTACTTTTAATTGTATAATGGTATCGTAATTTAAGACACTTTCCGAGACATTTTATAATGAATCTGATATACTGTAACTAATACAGAAAGAAGGATTATTATTATGTCACGAACAAGAAGAAATTTCTCCGCAAAATTCAAATCTGAGCCTGTTATTGAACTGCTCAGGGGAGAAAAAGACTTAATATCCGTATTCCTATAGAGTATGAAATAACTGCAGATACTGAGAAACCTTGTAAAAAAATGCCTTGCAATGCAGATAACTTTTTAGATTACAACGAAAAAAGTGTACAATTATATAATACAATCCATGAATATTCAAAAGCTGGGTACAGCAAGCGTGCAATATCTAAAATGCTTTATTGCAGCAAAAATACAGTGACCAAATATCTTGAAGGTGACTATGATTCATTATGCCGCAAAAATTTTTACAGCGGAATGGATCAATTTTATGATTATATGAATAAGATTATAGAGCGTTTCCATATTGATATTGTGTTATACAGAAGTTCTTCGGCTGATGCTGTTCAAGAAAAAGCTTCAGAAATATGACCACATATCAAGAAATGGTATCTTCCGTTTTCTGTGGATGAATCTGGAGATAACTAATAGTCATAAATCATATTTGATGGATGCTTATCCGCAGCTTAGGATTCTAATGTCCTGTATTCGTGAATTTCGGGAGATTTTTCAAAAGAAAAGCATGCCTTGCGTATATCTGTTTATTGAAAAATATAAAAACAGTGATTTGAAAGAAGTATCCCGTTTTGTTTCTAGTATTGAAAGAGATTTATCTGCCGTAGAAAATGCTGTAGCAAGCTCTTTATCCAATGGTTTCGTTGAGGGCACAAACAGTAAGTTGAAAATGATAAAACGTACCATGTATGGCCGCTGTAGTAAGGAGTTATTAGCCGCAAAGTTAATATACATGTCAAAAGCAACTACGGATAATTGCGGAAGAACCCCCAAAGTCCAGACAGGTGGCTCAGAGAGTTCCGGAATAATCAAAAAAGCATATCGGGATTTAATAGAACTGATACTCCGGATAGGGGAGTATATCCTGAGAAATCAGAAAAAAGCCAGGAAAGGGTTAGGTGATGTTATGGGAGGAAAAGTGTTGGAACTGGAATCAGACAGGCTGATACAGGAAGGTATGAAACGAGGATTAGAGTGTGGTTTGATACAGGGGCGTACGCAAGGACTTGAGCAAGGAATAGCACAAGGACGTACTCAGGGACTTGAGCAGGGAATAGCCAAGAGTGTACGTGCATTGCTTCATAAAGGAAAGACAGTGGAAGAAATCGCAGATTTGCTGGATTTGACCGTAGAATATGTGCGGGGGATTCAGGAAAAAATTTAGAAATAAGGGAATTATAAAGACTTTTCCGCAGAAGATGAAATTGAAAGATACAGTCAGAGGACATATTCTAAAGTACATGAGACGACACTACATACGGAGGTCATCGCCTTGTTGAAAGTAAAAAATACGAAAAAGAGAAAATATAGTTGGATTACAATTCCCATACTGGTGTTTTATATTCTCTGCGCAGGAGCAGCCAACATGACTCTTTGGAAATTGAATATACTTCCGTCAACATATTTTGGTATATTGGCAGGGGTGGAAATTGCAATTGGTGTCATTCTGGGTGTGATGCAGATAAAGAAGATAACGGCGGTTTTGGCTTCCGTGCAGTCTTTTATGTTGGGGGCTGGGTTGCTTGCAGGAAATCTGTATCTGACTCAGACGGAGAAAATGCTGAGCCGTGTGACAAACACAAAGGCAGAAGAAAGTACGGTCTCTATCTATGTTCTGAAAGACAGTCCGGCACAAAGTCTGGCAGACGTGAAAGATTTCAAGGTGGGAATTCTTACGAATCTGGACTATGAGCATACGAAAACTTCTTTGAAAAATATGGAAGAAGAGGCCAAGGTAACCCTTGGAACAGCAGAATATAACAATATGTTTACCATGCTGCAGGAACTGTCAGAAGGAAAGCTGCGTTCTATTATTTTAAATGACGCGTATGTGCCTGTAATTGGAGAATTAGAAGGCTATACCTGGATGTCAAGCGAAATTCGGAAAGTGGAGACAATTACGACTACAGTAGAAAGTACGGCGCAGGTAGAAGCGGAAATACCTGAGAACATACCGGATTCTTTTATTTTGTATATCAGCGGCATTGACACTTACGGGGGACTTTCTGCTCGTTCCAGAAGTGATGTGAATATTCTGGCAGTCGTTAATACCAAAAGCCGTGACATTTTTCTGCTTTCGACACCTCGGGATTATTATGTAGACTTTTCTGTAACAGGAGGCCAGAAGGATAAACTGACACATGCGGGAATTTACGGAATAGATACCAGTATGGAGGCTTTAGAGAAACTGTATGATATACAGATTGATTATTGTCTGCGAATGAATTTTACTGGTTTTATTGATATTATTGATGCTTTAGGCGGAATTGATGTATATTCAGACTATGATTTTTCAGTGGAAAATGTACGGTCTTATGCGAAAGGGATGAATCATGTCAATGGCTTAGAAGCCTTGGCTTTTGCCAGAGAGCGGTATAGTTTTCAAGAAGGCGATTATCAGCGGGCCAAAAACCAGATGGAGGTTATTCGTGCAGTGATTCAAAAGTGTGCAAGTTCAGCGCTGCTTTCTAATTATACCTCTATTATGGAAGGGATTGCAGGCAGTTTTGAGACCAGTGTGCCCAAAGAACAAATAGGAGAACTGGTTCAAATGCAGATACAGAATACAACCGCCTGGAATATCACATCTTATACCGTGTCAGGAACCGGAATGACGGGATACACATATTCATTGCCGGGACAGGCTGTGTATGTGATAGAGCCTTCTTTGGATTCCGTGGCGGAGGCAAAGCAGAAAATCCAGGAGATACAGGAAAAAACAGATGAATAAACTAGAAAATACAAAGGAGAAATGACAAATGGTAAATCCGGTTACAGTGATGAAAATGTTAAATGAGAGAAAAAAATTTATGGCGAATCATCCGCATTTTTTTGATTTTTTCGTAAATTCTTTTGGAAAAGGTGTGGATGAAGATACAGAGATTGAATTGAGTATTAAAAGACCGGGAGAAGAGACTGCATCCTCTAAAATCAAAATAAAAGAATCTGATTTAAAACTTTTCCAGGAACTGCAGGAATTGATTAACTGATTTTTTTCTTGCTGTTCTATATAAGAGCATATTCTTAAGGGACTGTTGCATGAAACAGCCCCTTAACATTGACATATCAGCGCCGTTTCAGGTAAAATTCCCCAAAAATAAAAATTACTATTGACATTTTGCGAAAGTTAGCGTATTCTAATCAATGAAGTTAGTGAAAACTAAGAAAAGTTAGAAGGCACTAAATATTTGATGAACGGAGGGATTCTATGCAGCCATTGATTTTTTTACAAAACGGAGAGCAGGCAACAATCAGACGAATAGGCGGTGCTGCGGAAACGAAAAGGTTTCTGGCGAATCTGGGATTTGTAGAACAGGCTCAAATCAGCGTCATTTCCAAGCTGAATGGAAACATGATTGTCAATATCAAGGATTCCAGAGTAGCAATTAACGAGGATATGGCAAAACGTATTATGGTATAGGGATGAACAACGTTTGTTATGAAATATTTTATCAAAGACAGGGAGGAGAAGTGAAATGACACTGAAAGATGCAAAAGTAGGTACCACAGTGGTGGTTTCCAAAATTGAGGGTGACGGTGCTTATAAACGCCGCATTATGGATATGGGAATCACAAAAGGCTGTGAAATTTTTATCCGCAAGGTAGCCCCTCTTGGTGACCCGGTAGAGATTACCGTTCGGGGATATGAACTTTCGCTGAGAAAGCAGGATGCCCAGTGCATACAGCTTCGATAAATTTTTTTGGACTAAAGTTAAATCTAACTAACCAGGAGGAATGAAAAATGGCAATTAAGATTGCGCTTGCCGGAAACCCCAACTGTGGAAAGACGACCATGTTTAACGCATTGACCGGGGCAAACCAGTACGTTGGAAACTGGCCGGGGGTTACAGTGGAAAAGAAAGAGGGAAAAATCAAAGGAAAGAAAGGAAACGGGGAAGAAATCATCGTGACGGACCTGCCGGGTGTTTATTCCCTTTCTCCTTATACATTGGAAGAGGTTGTGAGCCGTGATTATCTTCTGAAAGAAAATCCGGATGTAATTTTAAATCTGGTAGATGCAACCAATATCGAACGAAACCTGTATCTGACCACACAGCTGATAGAAACAGGAGTGCCTGTGGTGATTGCGCTGAACATGGCAGATTTAATGGAAAAAAATGAGATTAAGATTGACGTAAAGCGTCTCGGGACTCTCTTAGGCTGCCCGGTGGTGAAAACTTCTGCCCTAAAAGGCACCGGACTGGAAGAGGCGGTGAAAGAAGCGGTTCACTGTGCAAAGCAGGGAAAACAGGAGCTGCCGAAGAAAATCTTCGGTAAGGATATGGAAAGCGCCATTGCACAGGCTGAGGGCTGGCTGCAGGATGTTGCCGAAGGAAGCAAACTGAGATGGTATGCTGTGAAGCTTCTGGAAAGAGACAGCAAGGTTTTGGAAGAACTGTCTTTAGATGCCAAGGTGCGAGAACAGATTGAGGCAGAGGCAGAACGTCTGGAGAAAAAAGAAGATGACGATATGGAAAGTATTGTCACAGATGAGCGTTACTCTTTTATCCAGAAAGTTGTTGCAGATGCAGTAAAGAAGACGGCAAATAAGCTGACTATGTCCGATAAAATCGACAAAATTGTCACCAACCGTATTTTAGGTCTTCCGATTTTCCTTTTGGTCATGGGGCTGGTGTATTATGTTTCCGTAACGACAGCCGGCAGCATGGCAACCGACTGGACCAATGACACCTTTGTAGTGTCCATTCAGGACGCGGTTTCCGGATTTCTGGCTTCGGCAGGCGCCAATGATTTGATTATCAGTCTGGTTTCTGATGGTATTATCGGCGGCGTGGGAGCTGTGCTGGGATTCGTTCCTCAGATGGCAATTTTATTCCTGTTTCTTTCTGTTTTGGAAGACTGTGGTTACATGGTTCGTATCGCTTTTGTTATGGACCGTATTTTCCGCCATTTCGGACTTTCCGGAAAGAGTTTTATTCCGCTTCTGATTTCTTCAGGATGCGGTATTCCGGGAATTATGGCGTCTAAGACCATTGAAAATGACAATGACAGACGTTTGACCATTATGACAGCAACCTTTATTCCCTGCGGTGCCAAACTTCCGGTTATTGCACTTATGGGAGGTGTTATGGTAAGCTATACAACAGGCAGCTATGAAGCGGGCGGTCTGATGGCGCCGTTTATGTATCTTTTGGGTATTGTGGCTGTTCTGGTATCTGCCATTATGCTGAAAAAAACAAAACCGTTTTCCGGCGAACCGGCGCCATTTGTTATGGAACTTCCTCAGTATCACATTCCTTCTGCAAAGACTGTACTGCTTCATGTATGGGAGAGACTGAAAGGATTTATGATTAAAGCAGGTACGATTCTGTTCCTGGCTTGTGTAGTTATGTGGTTCCTGGGCGGATTTGGATTTACCAATGGCGGTTTCGGTATGGTAGAGGACAGCAACAACAGTCTTCTGGCCGCTGTCGGCGGAGTTATTGCACCGATTTTTGCACCTCTTGGATTTGGAGAATGGCAGCCAGTGTCTGCTTCACTTTCCGGATTCACCGCAAAGGAAGCCATTGTTTCTACCATGGGTGTCCTGGCAAATGTCAGCAGCAGTATGTCTGAAGACCCTATCACCGTAGGGGCAGCTATCCAGTCCTGGTTTCCAAGCGCATTGGCAGCATTTTCTTTCCTGCTGTTTAACCTTCTGGATTCTCCCTGTCTGGCAGCCATTGCGACGATGGCGCAGCAGATGCAGTCCAGAAAATGGTTCTGGTTTGCAATTTTATTCCAGAATGTGTTTGCTTACATGGTGTGCCTGAGTATTTATCAGATTGGTCTTCTGGTGACAGGAGGAGGATTTACCGCAGGCTCTGCGGCAGGGATTCTGGTAGCGGCAGTCATGCTGTTTATGTTATTCCGGCCAGACCCATATAAACATAAAAAAACCTATGCAAAGAGCTCTGTGCAGGCAGCAAGGTAAAAAATAGAAACAACAGCCTGAACAGGCAATTTCCAAAGTGTTTGCTTCAGGCTGTATTTGTATAGAGAGGAGTGAAAGAATATGTTCGCAGATATTGTATTGGCAGGCGGCATTGGCCTGTATTGCGGTTATGTGATTTACCGGCAGATAAAAAACCGTAAAAATCCAAAGGCAGGGTGCAGCGGCTGCTGCAGCAGTTGTCATGGCTGCAGTCATGCAGAACCTTACAATTCGAAAAAGCAGATTTAAAAGAAAGGCAGGAAGCATATGATAAATGGAATTATTTTAGTTTTAGTTCTTGCTGTTTTGATTCTGGCAGTAAAAAGTACAGTGAAACATTTCCGGGGAGAGTGTTCCTGCTGCGGCGGGAGCAAGGGTCTGATAAAGGAAACAGAAAAGAAACTTTCCAATCCCATTGTTGGGAAAAAGACAATCTCTATAGAAGGCATGACCTGTGACCATTGCAGACAGAGTGTGGAAAAAGCGCTGAATGCCAAGGATGGGGTTTCTGCAAGAGTAAATCTGAAAAAGAAGCAGGCTGCTGTGGCTTATGACCGGACAGTGGCAGATACAGAACTGCGAAGAGCGGTGGAAGGAGCCGGCTTTCAAGTGACAGCAATAAAATAGTAAAAGATCACAGGTGCAGGCATTCGGTTAAGGAACCAGAGAAAATTCCTTAGCCGGATGCTGTTTCTTTGTAAGTAAGTAATCATCCGTATCTGTTTTTTCATTTTTTATTCTGCTACAATCTCCTTA
>OASZ01000511.1_pt1 | contig 32841 bp, 27 predicted proteins | sample 1501241 | NCBI WGS metagenome assembly OASZ01 (sample SAMEA2579926, study PRJEB22360) | human gut metagenome | biome: human gut; feature: human-associated habitat; material: faeces | place: Denmark | collected 2008/2010 | reverse complement strand
GGACGAAGAAATTGACTGTGCTCCTGAATTTATGTATGAGCACAGCTTCCCATATAATCGGGAAAAAGAAGCCGTATAAAACACTATCCATAAAGTGCAAAACCGCCCGGCATTGGCGTACCGAACGGCTTTACATAGATTTTCTCTTGCCGGACCCCCGGAAAGATATAATCAGTCTCAACACCTGAATTATATCATCTCCAGGACGTCTGCGCAAGGGGCGTCTTTTTTGTACCCATTTTTACCCTCAGGACTGAGGAATTTACCATTTGCGACGTCGCAATCCAATCAAAGGAGAAATGATATATGCCAAGAAGAAAAAAGCACAGCCGCCTTCCCAACGGCTACGGCTCCATCCGCTACCTGGGAAAGAACCGGAAGAACCCATATGCAGTCCATCCGCCTGCAAATATCGACGGTGACCGCCCTGCAGCCCTCTGTTACGTTGATAACTGGATGAAGGGCTTCATCATACTGACCGCCTACAAAGCCGGCACTTATAAGCCTGGTATGGAAAAGGACCTGCAAGTATTATCTACAGACGAAAAGGATCTGGACACTCTGGCTCAGAAGCTCATGGCAGACTACAGCCTGATCAAGGGTGTAACTCCACCAGAAAAGCCTAAGACCTTTGCAGACGTCTACCAGCTTTTCTACGAAGCAAAGTTCCATGAAGGAAACAAATTTTCCCAAAGCAGCAAATACTCCACTCAGGCCGCCTACAAAAACAGTGCTGCACTCCATGACCTTCCATGGGAATCTTTAAGAGCTGCTGACTTTCAAAGCGTCATAGATAACTGTCCGCTGAAACGCAGCAGCATTGAACTGATTCTCAACCTTTTCCACCAGTTATGCGCTTTCGCTGTTGATATGAATATTTCAGATAAAAACTACAGCCGAAATTTAACGATCACCAAAGACGAAGATGATGAACATGGCGTTCCCTTTACTCCTACAGAGCTAATGACCTTATGGTACCATGCAGACAATGATATCGTGGAACTATTGCTCATATTGTGTTATTCTGGCTGGCGTATCACAGAGGCAGGAAAATTACATATTGACCTGGATCAAGGCTACTATGAAGGCGGAATAAAAACAAAAGCCGGTAAGGGCCGCATTGTCCCCATCCACTCAGCAGTCTATCCCCTGGTAAAACATCGCTATGAAAAATATGGAACACTCCTGCCAATGTGTGCGTATAACTTCCGCCTTAATATGTATAAGATTTTAAATGAGCTTGGTATAGAAAAACATACTCCTCACGACTGCCGCCATACATTTTCCAAACTCTGCGAAGACAGTCATGTAAATGAAAATGATCGCAAACGTATGATCGGACATGCATTTGGAAACGATGTCACGAATCGCGTTTACGGCCACCGTGACTTAAGAGATCTGAGAATAGAAATTGAAAAAATTGACAAAGAATGCTTTGTGACTTTATTGTGACCAATAGACCCCAAGAATACTCATTTTTTCTAAAGTGTCCTAAAGACCGGATATTGAGGAAAACCGCATAAAACCTTGCTTTTTACGCGGTTTCCATTCAATTCCGTTTACTTCAAAACAGTAAAGTTTTTAATAAATTTTAAGACAAGTCCCTATTATTTAAAAGCAAAACATAAAAAGACCTGTCACCGTTCCTGCCGCGAATCTTACTACGCCGCTGAAGAAATGACAGGCCTTTTATGTCTGCTGCTTTATTCTCTTATACTCATACCCAAAAAATCTCAAACCTGCGTTTCGTGCCAAATCGCCATTTTCCCAGGCAGTCTGCTATTTAGTTTCAGTTCAGCCATGCGCTGGTTTGAATGAGAAAGTATATTGCACGCTTGCTTGCATAAGCACTTTTTCATCCAAATCAGCATATGGTGAACCCACCATGCTTCTTGTTTTCATGAATATGGAAACAAGAAGATGTCATGGCTGAACTGTAACGCTATTTAATAAAACTTACATGCTTGCAGATTTCTTCATAAACTTTTTCCTTACGCTCATTGAATACAACCTTATTTTCCTCAAACAGGTTTCTTCCTTCTGTATCAATTGATACGATAAGCGGTCCGAATTCCTTAACACGGCAGTTCCACAGTGTTTCAGGCATTCCCAGGTCACGCCACTCTGCTCGGACGATCTCTTCTACCTCTGTTGCTGCCACTACTGCATTTCCAGCCGGGAATACACAATGGATAGCCTTAAAGTTCTTACACGCATATTCAGTGTTTGGTCCCATACCGCCTTTTCCTACGATCACTTTTACACCGGTCTGTTCTACAAATTCCTTCTCGAACTTCTCCATACGCATACTAGTGGTCGGTCCTACGGAAACCATTTCAAACTTGTCATTTTCTAAAGGACGGATGATCGGGCCTGCATGGAAAATAGCATTGTTTCTCACATCTACAGGCAGTGGTCTGTGTTCTTCTACCAGACGGCGGTGAGCTACGTCACGGCAAGTTGTTAAGTTACCATTTAAGTAAATAATGTCACCGATATGGATATCTTTTAAATCTTCGTCACTGATTGGTGTTGTTAAAATTTTCTTTCCATCTTTGATCTCTAACATTATAAAGTCACCCCCGAATGAGTTGTAATTGTATAGTTAAGGTCCTTATCGAAAATAATGTGGCCGCGGCGGTGAGACCAGCATCCTACGTTTACTGCTACACCAATGGCAGATGGATGTCTTGCAGTATTTTCAATATGTACGCCCATAACAGAGTACTTTCCGCCCATTCCCTGCGGTCCAAGGCCGATCTCATTGATGCCGTCTTCTAACAGCTTTTCCATGCTTGCTGCTCTTTCATTTTCATTGTGGCTGCCTAAAGGACGCATAAGAGCTTTCTTGGAAAGGAGAGCTGCTGTTTCTACGGAAGTTGCAACACCAACACCAACTAACAGTGGAGGACATGCATTTAAACCATAGGAAGTCATAACATCCAGTACGAAACGGGTAACACCTTCATAACCTGCGCCTGGCATTAATACCATTGCTTTTCCAGGAAGTGTACAGCCACCACCTGCCATATATGCGTAAATCTCACATTTATCACTGTTTGGAACGATATCCCAGAATACAGTAGGAGTTCCCTTACCAACGTTCTTGCCTGTGTTGTACTCATCAAAGGTCTCTACACTATTGTGACGAAGAGGTGCATCCACTGTTGCTCTTACAACAGCCTCTTTTAACAGTACTTCCAGGTCATCAATCAGTGGGAATTTGGTTCCGCACTTTACCCAGAACTGAAGGACACCTGTATCCTGACAGGAAGGACGGTTTAATTTTACTGCCAAATCCTGATTGCGCTTCATAGTCTGATAAATTACTTTTGATAATGGGCTGTCTTCCTTTTCTGCCAGTTCATCTAACTTGACAATGATGTCGTCTGGCAGTTTCTTACCGATATGGGCAACAAAGTGCGCCATATAATTGGTAAGCTGCTCTACCTGTTCTGTTCTGCTCATGTTTAAGCCTCCTTAAATAAATAACATGTAATGATATGATGTGAGTGTCAAAAGTAAATTTTGCCACTCACTGATGTAACCTGATTGCTCCATTGCTATGCAATTCCCGCAATCCTCAAACATCATGATATTCATTGTTCCACTTCTTATAAACTGTTCCCATGTATGCTACGGGAAAAATGGAAATGCAATTGGTAAAATGATCATGCTGACTATGGTCGCGATCACAATTAACGGCAGTCCTGACTTTGTATAATCTAAGAAAGTGTAACCGCCTGCTCCAAGTACCATGGTATTTGCCGGCATTCCAATAGGTGTTGCATACGCGCAGGAACCGCCGATAACGCAAGCCATAAGTACGGCTCTTGGATCTGCTCCCATTCCCTGTGCAATGGAAACACAGATGGGAACTAAAAGTGCTGTAGTTGCTGTATTGGACATGAAGTTTGTCATGATACAGCAGAGCATAAATACTGCAAAAGTTAAAACATAAGGTGAAGGATTTTCACCTAGCAGATTCATTACTGTTTCTGCCACCATTTCACCTGCGCCTGTTTTTTCAAGGGCTGCTGCCAGTGAAAGGGTTCCACCAAATAAGAAAATGGTCTTCAAATCAATGGAATTTAATGCCTGTTTTTCAGAGATAACACCGGTAATGATCAATGCCAAAGCTCCTATGCATCCTGAAATATACAATTTAATGCCGATTTTTTTTCAAAGATCATAGCCAGTAAAGTAAGCACCAGGATCACCAGTGACAGTTTCTGCTTCCAGACCGGTACATTGCTGTAATCAGCTGTGGTATCAAACGCCCCATCATCTTTTGGCTGTCTGTCCGGTAAAAGCTTCATACCAAGTGTGGTGTAAAAAAGTGTTCCACAGATGAGGATCGGAAACCCTACAATGGCATATTCAAAAAATCCAAAGCTAAGTCCGATCTCTGATAAAGCACTCTGGGCGATCATGTTGCCCGGTGCACCGATCAGCGAAAGATTACCGCCCATAGCTGCCGCAAATACTAAAGGCATCAATAGTTTAGAACGGGAATAACCGGATTTTGCTGCAATACCGATCACAACAGGAATCAGTACAGCCGCTGTACCGGTGTTTGAAAGAACGCCGCTCATCATTCCTACAATGATCATAACGGCTGCGATCAGCATTCTTTCGGATTTAGCAAATTTTGTAACAATGCCGCCGATCTTATTGGCCATACCTGTTTCAAAAAATGCACCGCCTACAATAAACATTGCCACAAAGAGAATTACATTGCTGTCAATAAAACCTGCAAATGCCGTCTTCGCATCCAGAACCCCAGTAACAATCAGACCTACACAAACGATCATGGATGTTACCCCCAGCGGGATCTTCTCCATTACAAACATTACAATTGCAAACAAGAGAAACAGGATGGTTATAGTTGATGGACTCATAAACTCCCCCTTCGGTTTTATAAAACTGTATAAACCTTATTCATTTTTTAAGGTACTTTGTAACTGGTGTCCCGCCTGCCAGTCAGAACACTTATGTTTCGCAGCTGCTGTCCTGGATCATTATTATTTTATATCTTGTATTTGATATTTTATATTTAATAATGTATCCATTTCATGTTTTTATAATAGAACAGAACGCTGTAATTGTCAATAGTAATTTACCAATTCAGCGTTCTGCATATTCTTTTTGATATTTTATTGTGCATATATAACAAATCCCCGCTGGTTGCGGGGAAGTCATATCTTTTTACTAGTATAATCCACGATAATTACCGATCCATTACACGCAGGATAAATTTTCATGTGCAAGGAAGCTGAATGAGGCGATGCCGGTAGCATCGTCGATTGAAGCTGACGCGGCAGATGGAAATTTAGACAAGTGAAAGGGGCGGATAATTATTGTGGATTATACTAATATCTTGTCAGTACATCATTCATGCTTCGGATAATATGAAATACCATTTTCTCACCTGCCTGCTTCGGATCCCCGCTTTCAAGAGCTGCCAATATCTGTCTGTGCTCTTCCTGGGAATTTCTGGCATACTCTTCTTCTGTGGACTTTAAGCCCATGGAAAGACCGTTCCACATCTCTGACAGCATTGTTTTTAGCTTTTCATTTCCTGCTGCTGTCCAAATCTCATAGTGGAAAGACTGGTTATAATTAGAATAACTGCTGGAATCCTTTTTCTCCAGGGCCTCATCTGCCATTTCCAGACATTTTCTTATATCAGAAAGATCCGCTTTTCTCTGACAGCAGAGTACACAGGCTGCACTTTCTAAAGCTGCTCTGATTTCATAATGCTCTCTTATGGTTGTTTCATTTAAGCCAAGAACGGTTGCGCCCTTATTCTGTTTTAAGTCAATGAGGCCATCTCTTGCCAGGATTTGAAATGCCTCCCGCACTGGTGTAACTGATACACCAAGCTGCTGGGCCGTAGACTCCAGTGTAATGACCTCTCCTTCGTTTATCTGCTTTGAAATAATGGCTTTGCGCAGCGCAGAAGCCACTCTTTCCCTTGCAGGCAGCAATTTGATTGGTTTTAATGTAACCATATATATCTATCCCTTCTTTTACCTTATATATCTTTTACCTGCTTACTGTCCTTTATGGAGCGCAGCCAGTTTTTCTGCCATTTTCCTAAAATATGCCTCTAATAGTCCGGCTCCTTCTTCTTTCTTTCCAGACTTCCAGCTTTCGATACACTTACTTAATAATATCTCTTCCTCTGCCTTCTCCTGCACATTTCCCCATACACATTCCGGGTTACGTCTGGATATGACAAAATAAAGGTATATCTCGGTTACAGTCTCCAGATTTTTTCTGAAAAGACTGTAAGGATAATTTCGCCAGATCTCCCTGTGGAAGTTTAACTCCCCCTCAGGAAGCTCTTCTAATTCTTCTTCCCTTAAATTCTGTAAAAACTGGATTTCCAGACTACAAGCGTTTTTTAAAATATGACGGAAATAATCTTCTGTAAGAGAAGCCACCCGTACATGATTGTTCGGCAGACGGTCGATCAGTCCCTGGTATTCTAATAAAATCAGCGCTTCCCGCACTGGCATACGGGATACTCCCAGACCTTCTGCCAGCTCATTCTGGGTCATCTCACTGCCATCAGGTATATTTCCTGCCAATATTTCATCCCGCAAAAGCTCAACAATACTGCCCTGCTTCTTCTTATTTCCAATATACTCCATTTATTTTGTCCTCACTTTTCAAGTCTCCAAAATCCAGATTCCCCGGAAATACTCCTGATGCTTTACTGTAATCTCTTTTTATAATATCCTTCTGCACAGTAAATAGCACCGCACGGATTGTGTGCCAGTACCCGGTCCTTTGCCACCAGCGTTGTTACCATCTGCTTCGAATATTTATAAAACATAGAATCATGTCCCACACAAAGCCCCAATGCAATATTAAACTCTGTTTCCTGGGAATTTAAAAATTCTGCCTGGGCAATGGGATTACACATTGGCTCAAATGCATCAGCATTGACCTTCTTTTCTTTTGGTATCCCTACGGATTCTTTTGGGAAACCACCAGTCTTACAGATCACTGAAACTACATCAAATCCCTGAGCCATTAATAGATCCGCTACAATACGTGCCTCTTTTCGCAGTCCCCTGCAAAATGCCAGTCCTATCTTTTTATAACCCATTTTTTTACAAAATTCCACTGTTTCCTTTAATCTTGGCCACTGACAATAACCTTCTCCCTCAATCTCAGAACATTTTACATAGAACTCATGATTTTCTTCCAATGCATATTTTTCAAATGCATTGTTCATTTTCTCCTGTTCCCGCATAGGACAGTTTTTCGGCATTTTCTCTCTTACCACTGGATCTTGTGATCCGCAGGCTAATATATTACATTTTGCGCAAGTATACATCTTTTCTTCCCTCCGAGTTTTATTATCTTCCTGATACAGGATTTCTGATCTTTTAATTTTGACATCATATTTTATATTGTATCCATTTTTGCATAAAAGTAAAGAGCAGGCATAACAGTTTTACCTATTTTGTCTGCTCTCTTTTAACTTAGAATGCAAAAAACTTATCATGAACTGCCTGAACTGCCCTGTCTGCATCCTTCTTATCTACCAAAACAGAAATCTTGATCTCGCTGGTAGAGATCATATTAATATTGATATGTGCATCATACAATGCCTCAAACAATTTAGCTGCAACACCTGGATTGTTGATCATACCGGAACCAACTACGGAAACCTTGGCAATATCTGCATTTGTCTCCAGTCTTGTAAAACGCAGTTCATCCTTATGGGACGCTAACAGCTCTGCCGCTTTCTTAAGATCCCCTTCTGCTACTGTAAAGCAGATATCCTTTCCTTCCTCATGACCTACGCCCTGAAGAATGATATCTACATTAATATGATTCTGTGCCAGTAAGGAGAATACCTTAAAAGAAGTTCCTACTTCATTTGGCACTCCTACCAGTGCGATCCTTGCAATATCTTTATCCTTTGCTACGCTGCTGACTGCTGTCTTTTCCATGCGTTTTGCCACCCCTTTCACTTTTGTACCCGAATGACCGGTAAAGCTGGATAATACTTCCAATTTTACATTATATTTTTTCGCAAGCTCTACAGAACGGTTGTGAAGCACCTGCGCTCCTAAAGTTGCCAGTTCAAGCATCTCATTGTAAGTAACCTCATCCAGCTTTTTTGCACCCTTTACATATCGTGGGTCTGCTGTGTATACACCATCTACATCTGTATAGATCTGGCAAAGATCCGCTTCCAAAGCTGCTGCCAGTGCAACTGCAGAGGTATCAGAACCTCCTCTTCCCAATGTAGTGATATTCTGGTTTCTGTCTACTCCCTGAAAACCGGTAACGATCACAATACGCTTACGGTCCAGCTCTGCCTCCAGACGCTCTGTATCGATCTTTTTGATCCTTGCATTTTTAGCTGCTGTATCTGTAAGCACACCTGCCTGCCAGCCGGTAAGGGAAACCACCGGATACCCCAGAGCTTCAATAGCCATAGCACAAAGTGCAACGGAAATCTGCTCTCCTGTAGATAACAGCATATCCATCTCCCGGTTGGAGCCTTCCGGATTAATTTCTTTTGCTTTCTCAATCAGATCATCTGTGGTATCACCCTGAGCAGAAAGCACAACCACTACCTGATTTCCTGCTTTGTAGGTATCAGTGATGATCCTTGCTACATTGCGAAGACGCTCTGTGTCAGCTACAGAGGTACCGCCGAATTTCTGTACGATCAACCCCATTTTTCTTTTCCTTCCTGTATCTTTTTCTGCATAAAACAGCTGCATTTTTCTAAAGAGTCAGTTTTCATTTTAATCTTTTTTTGTCCGCTTGTCCAGTACAAATGACAATATTTGTCTTTACGCAAAAACACTGCAGAAGCAAAATACTCCTGCAGTATTTTCATTTTTCCTGATCACTTTTCTGTGGTTATTTTTCAATATTTTTCCATTTAAAATCAGGTATTACATCAGACCATTTATTGATACCGATAAGAGATTTTGCAAACTCACTTGCCTCTAAAGTAGAGTTCTTTTTGTCAATATCCCTAAATACCTGCCAGATTTTTCGTCTCTTTGTAGCTTCGATCAGATCTGGCTTACTCATATCGCACTCCCATAAGCCTAATTTCAGTCCATCCTTTACTTCTGAAGGCGCATCTACCTGGCGGCTTAAGGTATACGCATCAATGTATGGATTGCTGTCTACCAGATAATATGAATATGCAAAGGCTGCTGCCTGAAGCTCTGGAACAGCCCCTCTGGTAGGACTGTAGGCAGTAAAGCCCTGTTCAGTAAGGATAATGTGACGTACCTGACCAGATGGTGTCTTTAATGTTTCCTGGCAGAAATAATCAGTCAGCACATTTAAGTTGGCAAAATTAATAACTGGTGAATTAAAGTCCTTTTTAACCAGTCCTGTGGTTTCAGCATCATCCCAGAATACAGGATCTGCCAGCGGACATGGATATGGATGATAAGCCAGTCCCCATTCCATCTGTCCCTGAACGTTGGCAATAGAGTTAAAGCTGTCAATGATCTCTTTTCCTCCGTATTTTAACTGACCGTCCATGTCATTCATCCAGTTATAACTAAGAGAAAGATAGACTCTGTCATTTGCATTGGTACTCTTAATGGCTGTATAGCATACGCGGAACGCCTTTTCGTAGGTCTTTACATAATTAGTCAGATCCATAGGCCCCATATAGTTCCATTGCTGATTTTCAATCTCATTTCCAATGATCCAGTTAGAAATTTTTCCATAATCAGCATTTTTTCCGCTGTAATGATCTGCCAGAAACGCAGAAATTGCTTTCAGCTGCTCAAAACCAGCTTCGGTAGTCGCATTAAACATATAATAATAGGCATCTGAAGTTTTCTGCACACCTGGAATAAACAGATTGGAAGTAGTATCGCTCCAGTCATTTAAAAGGATCGCATTTACAACCATTCCTTTTCCAGAATAGGCGCTGATGACTTTATCATAATCTTCTACAATGCTTTTGTTAAAATGATAAGTTTTGCCCTCATACTGGAAATCAATACCTGATCCCATCAGCCTGGATACCGCAATATTGGTGGTAACATATTTCACACCCAGATCAAAGGCATCATTTAACATATTCAGCTCAATATTTAAACCTTTCTTTGTAAGAGGTTCCTTAAAAGCTTCTTTATTCTTTGCTGCGATCTCAGGATTGGTAATATAATGAGGTTCGCCGACTGCCTTGTAAGTGCCGTCTTCTTTTACTGCCAGCACAAATTTGCTGTAAAGACGGTCTGATCCATTGCCCTTACTAAAAGGAACCGTAACTGTAGCCGCACCAGATGCATTTACTGAAGCAAGATAGTCACTGCGGCTTCCCAGATCATCCTGATATATGGGCTGCTCAAACACATACACCTTACCGTCCGTTCCTTCTGTACTGCCGCTGCTGTTTAAGGCAATCTCAATATTCTGTTTATCACTGGTTATCTTACAGGATGTGATCTGTCCGGAAACTTCTGCAGCCAGAACATTAAATGCACTGGCTCCAAGGGCGAAAATGCCTGCTCCAAGAAACAGAACCGCTGCACACAAAAAACCTGCAGCCCCTGATATTTTATGATTTTTCATTCTTTCTGCCTCCCATATTCTGTCAGTTTTTTTACAACCTACATCATACATAATCTATCTTATATTTTCAATTACGTTTTTATTACATTATCTTAATTATCTGGTTAAATTTCAGCCATGCGCTGGTTTGAATGAGAAAGTATGTTGCATGCATGCTTGCATAAGTACTTTTTCATTCAAACCAGCATATGGTGAACCCACCATGCTTCTTGCTTTCATGAATATGGAAACAAGAAGATGAAATGGCTGACCTGTAACTTATCCCGCACTGTATACAGCTTTTCCTATTGACATTTTTTTCTCTCCGTTTATAATACTGTTAGACCTTTTGTATCTGCCTGCGGGCTGAGACGGTATGAGGGGGAGCGCCCTTATACTGCGTACAAAAGAGATGCGATGGGACTCCGTGTTTCGGATTGAGAGGATGCTAGTGAGCATCGACCGCCAATTACAGCTGTAAAAAGGCGCCATCGCTATGTCTATTTTTTAACAGAGATTTGCCAAACGCGCCTTATGGATGCGTTTTTTTATTGCCTGTTTCTATGAAGCCAATATGAAACATCTTCATCCAGTATACAGCCAGAATGAGGAGAGAAAACGATATGAAAAATTCAAAAACACACGTAACGAAACTTGTCTTCCTTGCCATGATGGTAGCTTTGGGAGTAGTGATCTCCCCTATTCTTCGTGTAGAGGGAATGTGTCCTATGGCACACTTCATCAATGTGACCTGTGCTGTTATGCTTGGTCCCTGGTACGCTTTTGTATGCGCTCTGGCTATTGGCATTATCCGCATGGCCTGCATGGGCATCCCGCCTCTGGCACTGACTGGTGCAATATTTGGTGCTTTCCTTTCCGGTATGCTCTACCGCCTTTCCAAAGGCAAACTGGTATGTGCTTTTATCGGCGAAGTCATTGGAACCGGCATCATCGGAGCTATTATTTCCTATCCTGTAATGACACTGATCTGGGGACGTACCGGACTTACCTGGTTCTTCTATGTACCATCCTTTATTGCAGGTACACTGATCGGAGGAAGCCTTGCTTTCATTTTCTTAAAACATTTACAGAAAGCACACATGTTATCCACATTCCAGGCAGCTTTAGGCTCTCAGGTCTACAATAATACAGATACCGTTGTGAATGACTCTCTTGGCATCGCATTTTTAGGCTTTATCGGCTATCTGGCTGCTACTGTTGCTGTAAAGCAATTCGTTGCTGAACCTGGACCAGTAGCAGGCAGTATCAAATATATTGTTCTCATTGCCTTTATTGCAGTGGCAGTGGTATACTGGAATACAAATAAGAAACATGCCTGATGTACATAAATATGCATAATACGCAATGGCAAAATAAACGCTGTAACAAGCCTGCATGGTTCTGTTGCAGCGTTTTTGTTGTAAGCCCATATTTTTTAAGGAGAGCATCTAATGGACAATATAAATAAAACGATATATGAAACTACGAATATAGCGAACGAGCCTGTTCTTTCCTGCTTAAAACAGATCCGCGGCCAGCTCCGTAACCAGGCGCCGCTGATCCACTGCATCACACATCCTATTGTGATCAATGACTGTGCCAATGCAGTTCTGGCCATTGGTGGTCGTCCTATTATGGCTGAACATCCAGCAGAAGTGGCTGACATTGCTTCCAGCGCTGCAGCCCTTACAGTCAGTCTTGGAAATATTACAGATGCAAGAGCTGAGTCCATGTTCCTGGCTGGAAAAGCCATTAAAAGAATGAACAATACTGAAAATGGAAAAAGAGCCTCTGTGATCGACCTGGTAGGGATCACATGCAGCTCTTTCCGCATGGAACTTGCAAAACGTTTTATTAAAGAATGTGAGCCTGCTGTCATTAAGGGCAATGGCTCTGAAATACGTGCTATAGCGGGAACTGCCTTTCACGGCACTGGTGTGGACGTAAGCGCAGCTGATGCTGTCAGCGCAAAAAATCCTGATTCCGTCAAATCTATGGCCCATATTGCAGGAAAACTGGCCCAGAAGACTGGTGCTGTAGTTATGGTCACAGGTGAAGTAGATATCATAGCATCCCCTGAAAATGAGATTGCCTATGCCATCTATAACGGCTCTCCCAACATGGCAAAAGTAACCGGCACCGGCTGTATGCTTACCTGCATTACAGGTACGTATCTTTCTGTCACAGACGCCCTTACAGCCTGTGTTCTGGCTGCACTCACGTTAGACTGTGCCGGAGAATGTGCCAATGCTGCAAAAGGCCTTGGAACCTATCATATTGAGCTGATTGACCAACTTTTCCTCATAAATGAGGCCAAGATTGCCCAGTTAGCAAATATACAGTTGCTGCAATAACGCTAAAGTAAATCATCATTACCATTTCGTTGTAAAAGCAACATTTTAGCGATTACTTCCATGATCCTTTAATTGCATAAACCCGGACATCATACATCCGCCTGCTGCCCCGGTCCCAAGGATCTGGGGCATTTTTTCTTCTGATATTCCACCAATGGCATACACAGGAATATTCACTGCCTTACATACATTTTCAAGAAATTCCAGTCCCCGTCCCGGCAGCCCTTTCTTGCAGTCAGTTTCAAAAATATTTCCTGCAAATATATAATCAGCCCCCAGATGCTCTGCCTCTTTTGCATCCTCTACAGAATGAACAGACGTACCAAGAAGGGTAAGCCCATCAGCCCGTCCCATCGTTTTAAGCATTTCTAAAGGCAAATGCAGCTTATCATATCCTAAATGCTTCACTACTTCTGGAAAACGATGCAAAATAAGGGTCGTCCCCTCCTTTTCGCATAATCTGATAACTGCCTTTGCCAGTTCTTCGTATTTTTCTTCTGTCAGATCCTTTTCACGCAGCACCATAGCTTTTGGATGAAGGGAAGCAACGTATGCAAGCTGCTTTATATATGCTTCGCTCCAGTCTGTCCCTGCGTTTATTTCCTCATTCTCATTACTTTCTCTTATCAGATGCCGGTTGGTTACTGCTATCATCTTTTCGTACATATCTTTCCCCTTTGGTTCAAAACACTATTTCAGGCACGCAGGCCCAGCCCCTTAGAAGCATTTTTGTAGTAACAGATATGTCACTATAGCTCCTTGGCAGCACTTTCATAGTAAAAAAAGCCCCCGGAAGTAATTCCGGGAGCTAAATCGTTTAAGCATAATGTCCATTCAGACATGTTGTATTACTTATATATAAATTCTGTAAAATTATTCGATGATAGATACAACTCTACCAGAACCTACAGTACGTCCGCCTTCACGGATAGCGAAACGAAGTCCCTGCTCCATAGCTACTGGATGGATCAGTTCAACAGTCATTTCTACGTTATCGCCAGGCATACACATTTCAGTACCAGCTGGTAACTCGCAAACGCCAGTTACGTCAGTTGTTCTGAAGTAGAACTGTGGACGATAGTTGTTGAAGAAAGGTGTATGACGACCGCCCTCGTCCTTGGTCAGAACGTAAACCTGAGCGGTAAATTTGTGATGGCAATGTACAGAACCTGGCTTGCACAGACACTGTCCACGCTCGATCTCAGTTCTCTGAACACCACGCAGCAGAGCACCGATGTTATCACCAGCCTCAGCGCTGTCAAGGAGCTTACGGAACATCTCGATACCGGTAACAACGGTCTTGCGAACCTCCTCATGGATACCGATGATCTCAACTTCGTCGTTCAGGTTCAGAGTACCACGCTCTACTCTACCAGTAGCAACAGTACCACGGCCAGTAATGGTGAATACGTCCTCTACAGGCATCAGGAAAGGCTTATCTGTTTCACGAACAGGATCTGGAATCCAGCTGTCAACTGCATCCATCAGTTCCATGATCTTATCGCCCCATGGTCCCATTGGATCTTCCAGAGCTTTCAGAGCGGAACCCTGGATGATAGGAGTATCATCGCCTGGGAACTCATACTCGTTCAGCAGTTCACGGATTTCCATGTCTACTAATTCAAGTAACTCAGGATCGTCTACCATATCGCACTTGTTCATGAATACTACGATGTAAGGTACACCTACCTGACGGGACAGAAGGATGTGCTCTCTAGTCTGAGCCATAACACCATCAGTTGCAGCTACAACCAGGATAGCGCCGTCCATCTGAGCAGCACCAGTAATCATGTTCTTAACGTAGTCAGCATGTCCTGGGCAGTCAACGTGTGCATAGTGTCTCTTCTCGGTCTGATACTCAACGTGTGCAGTAGAGATGGTGATACCACGCTCTCTCTCTTCTGGAGCCTTATCGATGTTCTCGAAATCTACCTTTGCGTTTCCAGCAACTCTTTCTGCCAGAACCTTGGTAATAGCAGCGGTCAGAGTAGTTTTACCATGGTCAACGTGTCCGATGGTACCAATGTTACAATGGGTTTTAGTTCTTTCAAACTTAGCTTTAGCCATTTTATAACGTCCTCCTTAATTTGCGCCCCTGTATATGTGTGGGGCTAATATAGTTAATGTCAGGCTATCAATCATTATATGATATTTCACCTTGATTTACAAGCCTTTTTTGGATTTTATACAGAGCATACCTCTGATGTTTCCACCAGAGGAAACTCTGTTATATATTGCTTTTTTACTCAGGTTCACGCGCTTACGCGCTCTACTGTCTGCTTACGCAGACAAAACCTTCGTTAATGGTCACATTTTATTTTTTATGATCAGCAAGAACTTTCTCCTGAACGTTCTTTGGAACCTGCTCATATTTCTCGAAGAACATAGAGTAGTTACCACGGCCCTGGGTTCTGGAACGCAGGTCTGTGGAGTAACCGAACATCTCAGACAGCGGAACGTATGCCTTAACCATCTTGCCACCGCCGATGTCTTCCATACCTTCGATACGGCCACGACGGGAGTTGATATCACCGATTACATCACCCATGTATTCTTCTGGCATGGTAACTTCAACCTTCATGATAGGCTCAAGAAGAACTGGGTTGCCTTTTGCCATTGCATCCTTAAATGCCATAGATCCGGCAATGTGGAATGCCATTTCAGAAGAGTCGACTTCATGGTAAGAACCATCGTATACATCAGCGCATACACCCAGAACTGGGAATCCGCCAAGGATACCGGTCTTAGAAGCTTCTTCAATACCTTCACCAACTGCCGGGATATATTCCTTAGGAATAGCACCACCAACAACGGAAGAAGTGAACTTGAAGGTTTCTTCTGCGTTTGGATCCATTGGTGTGAAGTGAACTTTACAATGTCCGTACTGTCCACGGCCACCGGACTGCTTAGCATACTTGCTGTCTACATCAACAGCCTTGGTGAAGGTTTCCTTATAAGCAACCTGAGGAGCACCTACGTTAGCCTCTACGTTGAATTCACGCAGCAGACGGTCTACGATGATGTCCAGATGCAGCTCGCCCATACCGGAGATAATGGTCTGACCAGTCTCTTCGTCGGTACGAACACGGAAAGTAGGATCTTCTTCTGCCAGCTTTACAAGAGCATCGCCCATCTTGTCCTGGCTTGCTTTTGTCTTTGGTTCGATAGCGATATCGATAACTGGCTCTGGGAATTCCATGGATTCCAGAACTACTGGATGCTGTTCATCACAGATAGTATCACCAGTTGTGGTATTCTTGAAACCAACAGCTGCAGCAATATCACCAGAGTATACACGATCAAGCTCGTGTCTCTTGTTTGCATGCATCTGAAGGATACGTCCTACACGCTCCTTCTTACCCTTGGTAGCATTCAGTACGTAAGAACCGGATGCCAGTGTACCAGAGTAAACACGGAAATAAGCCAGCTTACCAACGAATGGGTCAGTCATGATCTTGAATGCAAGAGCAGCAAATGGCTCTTCGTCAGAAGAGTGACGCTCGATCTCATTGCCGTCCAGGTCAACACCCTTAATAGAAGGAATGTCTAATGGAGATGGCATATATTCGATAATAGCATCCAGAAGCTTCTGAACACCCTTATTTCTATAAGCAGTACCACAGCATACAGGAACAGCTGCACACTCGCAGGTAGCTTTTCTTAATACCTTCTTCAGTTCATCATTGGTTGGCTCTTCGCCATCCAGATATTTCATCATAAGGTCATCATCCAGCTCGCAGATTTTCTCTACCAGCTCAGTATGATATAATTCCGCATCATCCTTCATATCTTCCGGGATGTCTAAGATAGAGATGTCTTCGCCCTTATCATCATTGTAGATGTAAGCCTGCATCTCAAACAGGTCAATGATTCCCTTGAATTCATCTTCCTTACCGATTGGCAGCTGAATGCAGATTGCATTCTTGCCTAAACGGGTTTTGATCTGTTCTACAGCGCCGTAGAAGTTTGCACCCAGGATGTCCATCTTGTTGATGAATGCCATACGAGGTACATTGTAGGTGTCAGCCTGACGCCATACGTTCTCGGACTGTGGTTCAACGCCGCCCTTTGCACAGAAAACACCAACAGCGCCATCCAGTACTCGCAGGGAACGCTCAACCTCAACAGTGAAGTCAACGTGTCCTGGAGTATCGATGATGTTGATACGATGCTCTAATGCTCCAGCCTTTGGCTTGCAGTGATCCTGCAGAGTCCAGTGGCAGGTAGTAGCAGCGGAAGTGATGGTGATACCTCTTTCCTGCTCCTGAGCCATCCAGTCCATGGTAGCAGTACCTTCATGAGTATCACCGATCTTATAGTTTACACCAGTATAATACAGAATACGCTCAGTTGTGGTGGTCTTACCAGCATCGATATGAGCCATGATTCCGATATTTCTGGTTCTCTCTAATGGATATTCTCTTCCAGCCAAGGGATTTTCCTCCTTAAAATAGTGGAAAAAGGAAAATTGCAATTAGAAACGGTAGTGAGCAAATGCCTTATTTGCTTCTGCCATCTTATGCATATCTTCTTTCTTCTTTACAGATGCGCCAGTGTTGTTAGCTGCATCCATGATCTCGTTTGCCAGTCTCTCTTCCTGAGTCTTCTCGCCTCTCTTACGGGAGTACAGAGTGATCCAGCGAAGTCCAAGAGCCTGTCTTCTTTCTGGCTTAACTTCGATCGGCACCTGATAGGTAGCACCACCGATACGTTTTGCCTTTACTTCCAGAACTGGCATGATGTTGTTCATTGCTTCTTCAAATACTTCGATAGCGTCTTTTCCGGTTGTCTCAGCAACACGGTTGAAAGCGCCGTATACAATTTTCTGTGCAACACCCTTCTTGCCGTCTAACATGATGTTGTTGATCAGCTTGGTTACAACTTTATTGTTGTAGATCGGGTCTGCCAGAACGTCTCTTTTCTGAGTATGTCCTTTACGTGGCACGTTACTTCCCTCCTTAATATGCTGCTTCGGAAACATTTCCTCAGCAGGTTTACATTAACTCGTCGGTACTCACATGTTTCCATAAAATGTGTTCGTGCGCGGTCTATATATTTTCCTGCAACCACAGGTTCAATATCACAATCCGGCACAACAAAGCAGTCCAGTATTAACTGACTGCAGTCACTTTACTGCTGTTAGTGATTCCAGTTTTAAATTTTAATTACTTTTTGTCTTTTGGTCTCTTAGCGCCGTATTTGGAACGAGCCTGCTTTCTGTTAGCAACACCTGCTGTATCCAGTGTACCTCTTACGATATGATATCTGGTACCTGGCAGGTCCTTTACTCTTCCTCCACGGATCAGAACAACGCTGTGCTCCTGAAGGTTATGACCTTCTCCTGGAATGTAGCTTGTTACTTCGATACCATTGGAAAGACGTACTCTGGCAATCTTTCTAAGTGCAGAGTTAGGTTTCTTAGGGGTAGCAGTCTTAACAGCGGTACAAACGCCACGCTTCTGTGGTGCAGATACGTCTGTTGCCTTCTTCTGTAAAGAGTTGTAACCCTTCTGCAGAGCTGGTGCAGTAGACTTCTTTGTGCTGGTCTGTCTTCCCTTTCTTACTAACTGGTTAAATGTTGGCATCCTTTTCACCTCCTGTGATATTGACTGTTGGTTGCTGTGTCTTTCAGCTTGTTGTTATGCAAAGAGCAAAGCACTTTGCACATACTTTTTTATTATAGCATGGTGAAAAAATCTGTCAAGTGGATTTTTTCAAAAATATTTGACAGTGGATTTTTTTCAAAATGTTGGCTCTGCTCTTTTGAAGGTATAAAAAACGGGAGCCGCAGCTTTTTCAGCCGGACTCCCGTATTCTATATCCTGATCCAGTCCTGGACCAGTTTTTCATTATTTTTATTACTCTTCGGTCTCGTCATCATCCTCAGATGCATCTTCGTTTTCGTCCATGTCCAGAACTTCTTCTGCTACATTGTCCTCAGAGATTTCAGAATCCTCAGCTCCATCCAGTGCGATCTCATCATCATCTGACATGGAGATTTCATCGTCTTCTGAAAGAAGTCTGTCATCTGTGTCCAGTTTCACATTGCGGTAACGCTTCATACCTGTACCAGCAGGAATTGGCTTACCGATGATGACGTTCTCCTTGATACCGATCAAATGGTCAACCTTACCGTTGATAGCAGCCTCTGTCAGAACCTTGGTGGTCTCCTGGAAGGATGCTGCGGATAAGAAGGAATCTGTTGCAAGGGATGCCTTGGTGATACCAAGCATTACCTGCTTGCCTTCTGCAGGCTGTTTGCCCTGTGCGATCAGTTCTTCATTCATTTCATTGAAATCAAGAACATCCATAGATACACCTGGAAGAACATTACTGTCACCGCTTTCTTCAATGCGGATCTTCTTTAACATCTGATGTACGATCATTTCGATATGCTTATCGTTGATCTCAACACCCTGAAGACGGTATACACGCTGAACTTCCTGGATCATGTAATCCTGTACAGCACGAACGCCCTTGATCTTTAAGATATCATGTGGGTTTACGCTACCTTCTGTCAGCTCATCACCAGCTTCAAGAACCTGGCCTTCCATTACCTTGATCCTGGATCCGTAAGGAATCAGGTAGGTCTTGGAATTGCCGCTTTCCATATCTGTAACGGTAATCTCACGTTTCTTCTTTGTATCCTTAATGTCTACTACACCACCGAATTCAGTGATGATAGCAAGACCCTTTGGCTTACGTGCCTCAAAAAGCTCCTCAACTCGAGGAAGACCCTGTGTGATATCGCCGCCGGCAACACCACCGGTATGGAATGTACGCATGGTCAGCTGTGTACCAGGCTCACCGATAGACTGGGCTGCAATAATACCAACTGCTTCACCAACCTGTACAGGCTGTCCGGTTGCCATGTTTGCACCGTAGCACTTAGCACACACACCAATGTGGGACTTACAGCTTAATACAGTACGAATCTTAACAGTCTTACGTCCTAACTTGTTCAGAACCTTCATAACAGCTGCAGCACGCTTTGGTGTACACATGTGGTTAGCCTTGATCACTACTTCGCCGGTATCCGGATCTGTAATAGTCTCAGCAATATAACGTCCTGTGATTCTCTCTTCCAGATCTTCGATCGTTTCGTTGCCGTCCATGAAAGCCTTGATCTCCATGTAAGGGATCTCTTTGCCTTCGCAGCAGTCAACTTCACGGATGATCAGATCCTGGGATACGTCTACCAGACGTCTGGTCAGGTAACCAGAGTCAGCAGTACGAAGAGCCGTATCAGACAGACCCTTACGTGCACCATGAGCAGAGATGAAGTACTCCAGTACATCAAGACCTTCACGGAAGTTAGACTTGATAGGAAGTTCGATGGTATGACCAGTTGTATCTGCCATCAGTCCTCGCATACCAGCTAACTGCTTGATCTGCTTATCAGATCCTCGCGCACCAGAATCAGCCATCATGAAGATGTTATTGTACTTATCCAGTCCTGTTAACAGGTCATGGGTCAGCTGATCATCGGTAGTCTTCCAGGTTTCGATAACTTCTTTATAACGTTCCTCCTCGGTAATAAGACCGCGGCGGTAGTTCTTAGCAATGTGATCTACAGTAGCCTGGGCATCAGCGATCAGCTTCGGCTTGCTTGCAGGTACAGTCATATCAGAAATAGATACAGTCATAGCTGCTCTTGTAGAGAACTTATAACCGATTGCCTTGATATCATCCAGTGTAACAGCAGTCTGGGTAGCACCGTGTACATTGATGACTTTTTCAAGGATCTGCTTTAACTGCTTCTTAGCTACATGGAAGTCAACTTCCAGTTTTAATTCATTTTCAGGAATACTTCTGTCTACAAAGCCTAAATCCTGAGGAATGATCTCATTGAAGATAAAACGTCCAATAGTGGATTCGATCACACCAGTCTTAACAGTGCCATCTGGCATTGTCTTGGAAACTCTTACCTTAACTCTGGAATGAAGAGTTGCCTCCTGGTTATCATATGCCAGGATCGCTTCGTTTACACTCTTGAAGATCATGCCTTCGCCCTTAGCGCCAGGACGTTCCTGGGTCAGATAGTAAATACCAAGTACCATATCCTGTGAAGGAACGGCTACAGGACCACCATCAGACGGTTTTAACAGGTTGTTCGGGCTTAACAGAAGGAAACGGCACTCTGCCTGTGCTTCTACGGACAGAGGAAGATGAACTGCCATCTGGTCACCGTCGAAGTCGGCGTTGAACGCTGTACAAACAAGTGGGTGCAGCTTAATAGCTTTACCTTCTACCAGGATCGGTTCGAATGCCTGGATACCAAGTCTGTGCAGTGTAGGAGCACGGTTTAACATAACCGGATGCTCTTTAATAACATCTTCCAGAACATCCCACACTTCTGTCTGAAGCTTTTCAACCATCTTCTTTGCATTCTTAATGTTGTGGGCAGTGCCGTTAGCCACTAACTCTTTCATTACGAATGGCTTAAACAGCTCGATCGCCATTTCTTTTGGCAGACCACACTGATAGATCTTTAATTCAGGACCAACGACGATAACGGAACGTCCGGAATAGTCAACTCGCTTACCTAACAGGTTCTGACGGAAACGTCCCTGCTTACCCTTTAACATATCAGAAAGGGACTTAAGAGCACGGTTTCCAGGTCCTGTTACAGGACGGCCGCGGCGTCCATTATCGATCAGGGCGTCAACTGCTTCCTGAAGCATACGTTTCTCATTGCGGACAATGATATCCGGAGCACCAAGCTCTAACAGTCTTGCCAGACGGTTGTTACGGTTGATGATCCTTCTATATAAATCGTTTAAGTCACTGGTTGCAAAACGTCCGCCGTCTAACTGTACCATAGGACGGATATCCGGTGGAATAACCGGGATAACATCCATGATCATCCATTCAGGACGGTTTCCGGAATTTAAGAATGCCTCTACAACTTCCAGGCGCTTGATGATCCTTGCACGCTTCTGGCCGCTTGCATCGATCAGCTGCTTTCTTAACTCTTCGGAATCTTTTTCCAGGTCGATCGCCTTTAACAGCTCCTGGATCGCCTCAGCACCCATTCCTACGCGGAATGCAGTGCTGCTGCCGTATTTTTCTACTTCTTCGCGGTATTCCTTCTCAGATAATACCTGCTTGTACTGAAGGCTTGTTACACCTGGATCCAGTACAACATAGGAAGCGAAATACAGTACCTTCTCCAGTGTTCTTGGAGAAATGTCAAGGATCAGACCCATACGGCTTGGGATACCCTTGAAGTACCAGATGTGGGATACAGGAGCAGCAAGCTCAATACGTCCCATACGCTCTCTTCTGACGCTGGACTTGGTAACTTCAACACCGCAGCGGTCACAGATCACGCCTTTGTAACGGATCTTTTTATACTTTCCACAGTGGCACTCCCAGTCCTTGCTCGGTCCGAAGATCCTCTCGCAGAAAAGTCCGTCTTTTTCAGGCTTTAAGGTTCTATAGTTAATGGTCTCAGGTTTCTTTACAACGCCGTGATCCCACCAGTCTTTCCACTCTTTGGAAGGAGCGCCTGCTGGTTCAGGCATACGGTTGCGCACAGCTCCCTGCTCCCACCAGTCTTTCCACTGCTTGCTTGGCTTATCAGCAGGCTCCGGAGTTCTGTGTGTCCAGGAGCGGATCTTTTCAGGGGAAGCCAGACCTATTTTAATGGCATCAAACGCCATTGGATGATAAGTTTCATTTATTGTTTCCGGCATGAGCTTATACTCCCTTCTATTATTCGTTCTCACTGTCATCTGTATATGCGTCATACAGGTCATCTGTATAATCGTCGTTAGTTTCCTTGGAATCGGATTCTACATTCACAAGCTCATTGTTCTTGAATTCCTGTTCCTGATATCCGTAATTGGAGTAAGACTCTCTGTCATTGTAATGACGGTCACCTTCCAGCATAGCACGCAGTTCTGTATCGCCATAGTCAATGCTCTCTGTCATCTCTACCTCGGTACCATCTTCTCTCTGAACCTGAACATCCAGACCCAGGGACTGCATTTCCTTAAGAAGTACCTTGAAGGATTCCGGAACACCTGGCTCAGGGATATTTTCGCCCTTGATGATAGCCTCGTATGTCTTCACACGGCCAACCACATCATCAGACTTAACAGTCATGATCTCCTGCAGGGTGTAGGAAGCGCCATATGCCTCCAGAGCCCAAACCTCCATCTCCCCGAAACGCTGTCCGCCGAACTGGGCTTTACCACCCAGAGGCTGCTGTGTAACCAGGGAGTAAGGACCGGTAGAACGTGCATGGATCTTATCATCTACCAGATGATGCAGTTTCAGGTAATGCATGTGTCCGATAGTTACTGCGCCATCAAAGTATTCGCCGGTACGTCCATCACGGAGACGTACTTTACCGTCACGGCTGATCGGTACGCCTTCCCAAAGCTTTCTATGCTCTAAGTGAGTACCCAGATAATCCATTACCTCAGGTTTTAAGGTATCTTTATATTTAGCTTCAAATTCTTCCCATGGAGTATTTACATAGTCATTTGCAAGCTCCAGAGTATCCTGGATATCATTCTCGTTTGCACCATCGAAAATAGGAGTGGAAACGTTAAAGCCAAGCGCTCTTGCAGCAAGACTTAAGTGGATCTCCAGCACCTGTCCGATATTCATACGTGAAGGTACGCCCAATGGGTTCAGCACGATGTCCAGAGGACGGCCGTTTGGAAGGAATGGCATATCTTCTACAGGAAGCACACGGGAAACAACACCTTTGTTACCATGACGTCCAGCCATCTTATCACCAACAGAGATCTTACGTTTCTGGGCGATATAGATACGGACAGTCTGGTTTACGCCTGGTGCAAGCTCGTCACCATTTTCTCTTGTAAATACCTTTGCGTCTACGATGATACCGTATGCACCATGAGGTACCTTTAAGGAGGTATCACGTACTTCTCTTGCCTTTTCACCGAAGATCGCTCTTAACAGTCTTTCTTCAGCAGTCAGCTCGGTCTCTCCCTTTGGAGTAACCTTACCTACCAGAATATCTCCGGCACGGACCTCTGCACCAATACGGATGATACCGCGTTCGTCCAGATCCTTTAATGCATCTTCACCAACACCAGGTACATCCCGGGTGATCTCTTCCGGTCCTAACTTGGTGTCACGGGCTTCTGCCTCATACTCTTCAATATGAACAGATGTATAAACATCATCCCGTACCAGACGCTCAGAAAGAAGAACCGCATCCTCGTAGTTGTAGCCTTCCCAGGTCATAAATCCGATCAACGGGTTCTTACCAAGAGCGATCTCACCATTGCAGGTAGAAGGACCATCTGCGATAACTTCACCAGCTTCTACGTGATCATTCTTATAAACAATCGGCTTCTGGTTGTAGCAGTTGCTCTGGTTGCTTCTCTTAAATTTAGTCAGATGGTATACATCACGGTTTCCATCGGAATCTCTCTTGATGATGATCTCATTGGAAGCGGAACGCTCAACTACACCTGCATTCTTTGCAACAACACAAACGCCGGAGTCAACAGCAGCCTTACCTTCAATACCGGTACCTACTACAGGAGCCTCTGTGCTTAACAGCGGCACTGCCTGACGCTGCATGTTGGATCCCATCAGAGCACGGTTCGCATCGTCATTCTGAAGGAATGGGATCATAGCAGTTGCAACAGAGAATACCATCTTAGGAGAAACGTCCATTAAGTCGATGGTGCTCTTTCTGAATTCGGAAGTCTCTGTACGGAAACGTCCGGATACGTTGTTATGGATGAAGCGGCCTTCTTCATCTAATGGTTCATTCGCCTGGGCTACGATGAAGTTGTCCTCTTCGTCTGCAGTCAGATATACTACTTCATCCGTAACCTTTGGATTAGCTGCGTCAGTCTTATCTACTACACGGTAAGGTGCTTCAATAAAGCCGTACTGGTTTACTCTTGCATAGCTTGCAAGGGAGTTGATCAGACCGATGTTAGGACCTTCAGGAGTCTCGATCGGGCACATACGGCCATAATGTGTATAGTGTACATCTCGTACCTCGAATCCGGCACGGTCTCTTGACAGACCACCAGGACCTAAGGCAGATAAACGTCTCTTATGTGTAAGCTCGGACAGCGGGTTGTTCTGATCCATGAACTGGGACAGCTGGGAACTTCCAAAGAATTCCTTTACAGCAGCTGTAACAGGCTTGATATTGATCAGGGACTGTGGTGTAATGCCGTCTACATCCTGAGTTGTCATACGTTCTCTTACAACACGCTCCATACGGGATAAGCCGATACGGTACTGGTTCTGTAACAGCTCACCTACAGCACGGATACGACGGTTTCCTAAGTGGTCGATATCATCAGATGTACCAACCTGCTCTTCCAGATGCATGTTGTAGTTGATGGAAGCTAAGATATCTTCCTTTGTGATATGCTTCGGGATCAGGTCATGGATATTTCTTCTGATCTCTTCCTTAAGCAGTTCTTCATCATCACCTGCTTTTTCCAGGATTGGAGCAAGCGCAGGATAATATACTAATTCAGAAACGCCAACTTCTTCCGGATCAAAGGATACATAAGCACCAAGTTCAACCATCATATTGGAAAGGACTTTCTGCTTTCTGTTAATTCCTTCTACCCATACAAAAGGAACAGCAGAGTTCTGAACCTTCATGGCAGATTCTTTATCTAACTTTGTACCGGCTTCTGCAATAATCTCACCTGTAGTGGTATCAACTACATCTTCTGCCAGCACCTGTCCGTTCAGACGGAACTTAAAGGACAGTTTCTTATTGAATTTATAACGTCCAACCTTTGCCAGGTCATATCTTCTAGGATCAAAGAACATGCTGTTAAGCAGGCTCTCTGCACTGTCTACAGACAGCGGCTCGCCTGGACGGATCTTCTTGTACAGTTCTAACAGACCATCCTGATAGTTATCAGATGTATCCTTTCCGAAGCTTGCAAGCAGCTTTGGTTCTTCACCGAACAGGTCTAAGATCTCCGCATTGGTTCCGTAGCCTAAAGCACGGATCAGTACAGTGACCGGTACCTTACGGGTTCTGTCTACACGAACATAAAATACATCGTTGGAATCGGTTTCGTATTCCAGCCATGCACCACGGTTAGGGATAACAGTACATGTAAACAGTTCCTTACCTACCTTATCATGTCCGATCCCATAGTAAATACCAGGGGAACGTACAAGCTGGCTGACGATAACACGTTCTGCACCGTTAATCACAAATGAACCGGTATCTGTCATCAGAGGCAGATCACCCATAAATATCTCATGTTCATTCATTTCATCTTTGTCTTTATTGTACAGTCTGACCTTTACCTTAAGCGGTGCGGCGTAAGTAGCATCCCGTTCTTTACACTCTTCGATGGTATACTTGATATCATCTCTGCATAATGTAAAGTCAACGAATTCCAGACTTAAATGTCCTGCAAAATCCGCGATAGGAGAGATATCAGCAAACGCTTCCTTCAGTCCTTCATCTAAGAACCACTGGTAGGAGTCTTTCTGAATCTCGATCAGGTTAGGCATCTGAAGGACTTCCTTCTGCCTTGAATAGCTCATTCTTACGCTTTTCCCGGCCGGTACCGGACGTATTCTGCTTTTCTCCATTGACGTTTCACCCCTGTTTTCTTATTTGGTTGCAGTAGTTTTCCGGGATTTTTCTTTCTTTTTCTGTCCCTTTTTCCACTGCTGTCGTTCTCGGTAATCGGGCGTCAGCAAATGGGCGCAATAAGCCCAGAACGCCACAATAATGCACTCTCCATAATAACATACATTTGTCAAGGTGTCAACAATTTTTCTTGCTTTTTTTCGTTATAAATGTTATACTATATTGGAATGTCTTGGGGCATGTTCGTTCAGGCTGCTAAGACCACATTATGTACTCACGGAATCTTTTTTTGACCGGTTTTACGGGAAGATTTCTTTGTCAGCTGTACCCGGCAAAAAACCGGCCGCAAAAGCAGGTGCAGGAAAGACTTCGAAAGTACATCATTACAATTCGGAGGTATACATTATGTTAAATACCGTTTTAAACATACTGCTGGTGATTCTCATCATTGCAGCTATCGTTCTGGCTATCCTGTATTTCCTTGGAAATAAGCTCCAGAAGCGCCAGTTAGAACAGCAGCAGATGTTAGATGCAGCTGCACAGACCGTATCTCTTCTTGTTATTGATAAGAAGAAACTGAAACTGACTCAGGCAGGTCTTCCAAAAATGGTAGTTGACCAGACTCCAAAGTACATGCGCTGGACCAAGGTTCCGATCGTTAAAGCAAAGATCGGACCAAAGATCGTTACACTGATCGCTGATGCAAGAGTATTTGAGTGCCTTCCTGTTAAAACAGAAGCAAAGGTAATCTTAAGCGGTATCTACATCACCCAGATCAAAAGTGTACGCGGAGGTTCTATTCCAACTCCGCCAAAGAAAAAGGGATTTTTCGCAAGATTCCGTAAAGATGCATAATATGGGGCGTAAAAAAACAGCCGGCTCCCGGATGGGATCGGCTGTTTTTTATTATGCACAACTCACTTTATGATAATGTTCACCATCAGGCAACATATCCGTTTACTGGCAGGACTGCACATCTACCAGGATACGGCAGTCTGACATATGTTCGTAATTAATATCCAGGGAATAGTCCACATTTACCTTCAGGCTGTCTGCCTGTTCATCCACTGCAAAGTGGTTGGCCTGTATCCCCACTACGATCTCACCAAACGGTGTGCTGTAACAGGAAACATTTTTCCGATTCTTTTCAAACAGCATATGGGTAATGGCTGTTCCTTTTTTTGTAATATCCATAGATGTTGACGTGATCTTGATGATATTCTTTACCGGTTCTTTAAAGCCTTCTATCAGTTCTTCATACAAAACATAATGTTTCCCGTTCTTCTGGTAATAATCACCCCGGACGATCATCTCCACATCATTATCCTCTTCATCCACTGTATGTACCCCACGGATAGTGATCAATACATCCTTTGTCATGTAACCCTCTTTTCTTTCTGAAAGCACCTGTGATCTGATCTTAGAAACGCTCTAAAGCATGGCTCATCAGCTTATCTACTAATTCCTCTTTGTTAATGCCTCTTGCTTCCCACAGCATCGGATACATACTGATCGCGGTAAATCCAGGCATTGTATTGATCTCGTTAAATACGATCTCTCCATCTTCCTTTACAAAGAAATCCACGCGGGAAAGTCCATATCCATCTACTGCTTTAAAAATAGCTGCAGCTGCCTTTCTTACTTCTTCTGCTGCATTGCCTGGAAGTTCAGGATCTGTTACTGTCTTAGATTCGGCATTATAGTATTTTGCATCAAAATCATAAAAATCTGCTGCTGCCAGGATCTCACCAACACCGGAAGCCTTTACTTCTTCTTTTCCGCCGCCAAATACAGCACATTCGATCTCACGGCCAACGATCATTTCTTCTACCAGGATCTTTCTGTCATGGTTTGCAGCCTCTTTTAAACCGTTTTCCAGTTCTTCTCTGTTTTCTGCCTTGCTGACACCCTTAGATGAGCCTGCGTTAGATGGTTTAATGAATACAGGATATGAAAAATGTTTTTCAACACGGGCAATTACTGCATCCATATCAGCTAACTGCTCACTCATAACAGGCTCGTAATCTGCCTGACGGATGCCTAAATTATTTACAATGATCTTTGTATACAGTTTATCCATGCCTACTGCAGATGCCAGTACGCCGCAGCCTACATATGGGATCCTTGCCAGTTCGAGAAGTCCCTGAATAGTTCCATCCTCACCATGAAGTCCGTGAAGGACCGGGAATACCAAATCAAGTTTTACTTCTGTTACTTTGTCTTCATCCATAAGGATCACACATTTTTTAGTAGCATCCGGAAGGATGGCTGCAGATACCTTTCCATTTCTCCACTCGCCGCTTCTGATATCATCCACAGAATCTGTCTTGATCCAATGTCCGTCCATTGTAATACCAATAAGAAGCAGATCATATTTTTCTTTGTTGATACGGTCGATCACATTGGCTGCTGACATGCAGGAAACTTCATGCTCTGATGACTGTCCGCCGAAAATGACTGCTGCTGTTTTTCTTTCCATTTCTATATCTCCTCACTTACATCTTTTCTTTTCCATAAATCTTTAAAACAGATCTTTAAAATAAATCTTCAAAATCTCATTTTTCTCAGATTTTACCGTTTACAGTATAGCATATGTGGAAATAAATACAATTAGAAAATCTGTTACAGTTCATCCATGACATCTTCTTGTTTCCATATTCATGAAAACCAGAAGCATGGTGGGTTCACCATATGCTGATTTGGATGAAAAAGCGCTTATGCAAGCAAGCTTGCAACACACTTTCTCATTCAAACCAGCTCATGGATAACCTGTAACGAAAATCTTGAAAGGAAGTTTTATCCATGAAATCTGTAACTGACTGCCGTAAATGGCTTTTTTGTTCTCTTGCCTGCTTTTTCACTGCCTTCCTGATCGCTGTTTCTGCCAATACCTGCAAACAGGAAGCAGATGCCAGCCGTATTGCCCCTTATGTGCTGCGTTTTCATATTTTAGCAGAAAGCAACTCTAAAACTGACCAGCAGCTAAAATTGAAGGTACGCGAACAGGTTCTTTCTTATATACAGGAAAATGCCCCGACTCATGTTGGAAAAGAAGAACTTGCTTCCTGGCTCCTTTCCCGCAGGGAAGATATTATTCTCAATGCGGAACAGACACTGGCCTATTATGGACGTAAAGCAACGGTAGACCTTAACCTGAGCCATGACCATTTTCCTGCAAGGACCTATGGAAATGCATTTTTTCCCTGCGGCTACTATGATGCAGCACGCCTTACCATAGGCAAAGGAAAAGGACGCAACTGGTGGTGCGTCCTCTATCCCGGACTGTGTTTTCCTGATCCGGATCCCGTTGTAAAAGAAACATCCTCTAAGGGATATTCCCTTGTCTTTGAAACTGCCCCAAGACCAGAACTGCATCTTGGACTTTTAGATGCTGCAAAACAGCTTTTTAAGCAGAAAGCTTAGCCTCTCGCTTTCTGCTTATCTAACATTTCCTGAAGAGCCTCGTCACTTTCATCGATCCAGACATCTTCTTCATCAGCATTAAGTCCCAGATAAACAGCCAGTGTACGTTCATCATCACTGTTGTTCCAGTGGCTGATATAACGGTCGATTTCATCAAAGCCGATCTCACCGGCAAGATAGAGTTCTTTGAAAGTCTTTTCTGTTTTATCTTCTATTTTATTCTCTTCTACTTTATTCTCTTCCATTTTATATTCTTCTCCTATACATTTCCATATTTTCACAGAGTTCTTCTGTGGCTGACCTTGTAAAAAGAGTTTTTATCAGTTGTACCCCCACAGGACATTTCCTGCTATCTTCTTCCACGGCCGCGCACAGGCTGTACATCTTCCTGTTCCTTGATATTCTTTGAAACAGTGATCTCCTGATTATCAATGTGTTCCCTGGCTGCATTCTTTGCTTCTGCAATGTTGCGGGTCTTGATAGCTGCTAAAATATGTTCATGTTCAACTACCAGGATTTGACGTTTATCCTCATCCTTGATGTATTCCAAGCGATAACGGTACATCTGCTCTCTTAAGTTATTTAAGATCTGCACCAGCTTGTCATTTCCGGTTCCCAGATAGATCACATCATGGAATGCCTCATCCGTTTCTGCAATATTCATGGCATTTCCTTTATGAATAGCATTTTTAAAAGCATTCTGGCGCTGTTCTAACTGATCGATCTCTTCATCTGTCATTCTCTGGCATGCCAGTTCGATAGCCAGTTCTTCCAGGGAACGGCGCACTTCCAGCACATCGCGAAGGCTCTTTTCAGAGATTTTTGCTACCTCAGCGCCCTTTCGCGGGATCATAAGTACAAGTCCTTCCAGTTCCAGCTTACGGATAGCTTCACGGATCGGTGTACGGCTTACGCCTAATTTTTCTGCCAGCTGGATCTCCATCAGTCTTTCTCCCGGGGCCAGTTCTCCCTTTAAAATAGCCTGGCGCAGTGTATTAAATACAACATCACGAAGAGGCAGGTATTCATTCATATTGACTTTAAAATTATTTTCCATCTTAAGACCATTCCTTTCTAAATTTTATATGTACTTCGTTTTACATTAAAGAAGTTGGTGAGATATACTTGTTTTGCCAGTTTTGCTGCATCGCCGTAGCGAAGCCTTTCGTAAGCATTCTGCGCTGCCTGAGGATTGGTGAACAGGCCAAATACGGTCGGACCGCTTCCGCTCATCATGGCATTGACCGCCCCTTCTGCTTTCATCACCTGCTCGATCTCACCGATCACAGGATATTTACCTGCTGTTACCAGTTCCAGTACATTTCCGAATTTCCCGGCTATTTCATGGATATTATGGCGGTTGATCGCTTCTATCATACCGTCAATATCCGGATGGTCTTCTGGTTTCAGCTCCATAGCATCCAGGCTTTCATAAACCACTTTTGTAGAAACGCTGATCCCCGGCTTTGCGATCAGCACCTGACATTGTGGAATCTGGGGAAGCGGTGTTAATTCTTCGCCAATCCCCTCTGAAAGTGCCGTTCCACGCATCAGGCAGTATGGGATATCTGCTCCCAGCTTTACACCACGCTCCATAAGTTCTTTTATACTTAAGCCCAAGCCAAACATTTTATTGACCCCAAAAAGGACCGCAGCTGCATCTGTACTGCCTCCGGCCATTCCTGCCGATACAGGAATGAACTTTTTCAGTTGTAGGGAAACCCCCTCTTTTACTCCGAATTCTTCTATTAAAAGAGCCGCTGCGCGGTAAGCCAGATTCTGTTCATTGTTCGGAAGGTAAAACAGGTTGGTCTCCAGACGGATACCTGGCTCCTTTGTCCTGTAAAGTTCGATCCTGTCATGAAGTCCTACAGTCTGCATGATCATACGGACATCATGATACCCGTTGTCCCTTTTTCCCAGTACATCCAGCGCCAGATTTATCTTTCCATATGCCTTCAGGCGTAAATGTTTGATCATAGCTGCTATCCCCTTTTTCTCGATTCATTAATACTATCGGATACCTGGCACTTCGTGCTCCCGTAATCCTCAAAACATTCCTGATCTGTTCATTATTTTGTACATTTTATAATACATTATATTGTATACATTAATTCTAACTATTTTTCAAGAGTCTAAACATTAAAAAAATATTAAAAAATATTATGATTCATAAAGAAAAAGAGGACCTGCTGCTGGTCCCCTTCGATTTATCTCTGATATATAAATATATAGTTTCTTTATTTTCCTTTTAAACTCTGAATTGCATCTTCGATCTCTTTATTATTTTCATCTAACAGCGGGGAAAGTCCACTTTCATGGCCCTGCTTATCTTCTTCCGGGATATACTTTTTAAAGATCGGTGTGAAGATATAGGAATTCACAAATGCGATCAGCGGAAAACCAAATAACAGCAGGAGCATGGCTGCCTGAGGCATTACAAATAAAGCAAAATATACGGCTGCGACTAAAAAGCCATCTACTACCAGCATCATAATGGTCTGTCCCATATGACGGACTGACATGAAAAGCGCGTTAAATAATGTACGTTTTACTGTATTGTAAAATCTTGCCTGAAGAGGGAATACGTAGGTAGTGATAAATAAAAGGATCAGGGTCATTCCACCAAAAGCAGCTGTCAGTATGGTCTTTAAAGTACCAGACATACCTGCTGCCGCTCCTCCCATAATAAACCACAGATCAAAAGCAACCAGCGATCCCGCTAAAAGGATTAGCAGCCAGATGGCTGTAGCCTGTTTAAAGTTCTGGATAAAGGAACGAAAAAAGGATTTTATCGTAGAATCATCCTCATCGCGCACCAGCTTTAAGGTTACGTAATATACTGCTGTGGTAGCTGCACCGGCTGTAAATACCGGAAAACAACAGACCCGCCATAAAAGATTCAAAAGCACCAGATCTCCC